>VTLG01014484.1_pt1 | contig 53156 bp, 54 predicted proteins | sample 4694571 | NCBI WGS metagenome assembly VTLG01 (sample SAMN12604809, study PRJNA352737) | marine metagenome | biome: ENVO:00000447; feature: ENVO:00000209|ENVO:00000569|ENVO:01000036; material: ENVO:00002151; isolation source: viral sequences binned using virsorter ... | reverse complement strand
CAAGTGCATTAGCACCTAGTACAAAAGCAAAATCTTCTTCAGACCCATCGGTATCGTTCATCGTGATTGTTGCGCCTGAAGCATCACCAAGAGATATGTTTCCACCAACAACTACATCATGATTAAAAGTAGCTGTTCCTGCGTCTGACATATCAAGGGTGAGGGCTGTTACAGTTGAGCCACCATCATTTCCTTGAAAACGCATATCCATATCGGAAATGCCACTATATAAACCGCAGTAAGAGTCGCCATCTCTAGCTACTTGGAAGATCGTTGTGCCAGCATCTTTAAATCTCCACACACCACTATCTGCATCAAGAATAATGTCGCCTGCTACATCTAAAGTTAGATCACCACTTGATAAATCAATCTCTGTACCATCTATTGTAATGTTGTCTATTGTTACTCCACCATCAAGTGTCAAAGCTGTAGCATTTGGAATCATTCCTGCAGTAATAGAGTTATCTGCAATTTGGTCAGACAGGGCATCTGCAGCTATATGTCTAGCTAAAATTTGATTATTTGCTATTTTTGTTGCATCAATAGAGTTATCAGCAATATTCGCTGATGTTAGCGAGTTTACTGCTACTAAACTTGTTGTTATTTTTGTTAATGCCATATTATCCTTCTAATGTAGTTATTCTTGCCTCTAGTTCTTGTATTGTTTTAACTAATAATGGTACGAGTTTTGCAGGATCTAACATTTGTGATTTAATTTCTGTAGTTGAATAAGAACCCGTCTCATCACCTATTTCTTTTCCACTTGGAATATTATCTCCCTCTTTATATCTTATAGGCTGCATTCCATCTTTATCACCTATTACTGCTTCGGGAACTATACTTGAAACTTCATGTGCTAAAAAACCATCTTGCATTGTACTATTTGAATCTTTTTTCCAACTAAATCTTGCAGGTTTTAGTTGTTTTAATCTTGTTGTTGCATCCCAAGAGTAAGATACGTTTTCTTTTAATCTATAATCTGAACTACCACCATAAGTAACTCCTGTTCCTTGCTCTAAATTAGACATACTAACAGCACCTACTTCATCGTTATCTCCTGCAAAAAATATTAGTACTGAACCTGAAGATGTTGTTGTTGCAGCTTTAAGGTTAAGTGCTGGATTAGTGCTATTTGAGTTTGCATTAATAAATACTCTTGAGTTTGGTGATAATTCAGAAGTTGAACCTACTAATAATTCACCACCTGTTGTAATTGTCATCTTAGTTGATGCACTTGAATTTGGGTAAGTGTCGACTGCTACAAATGATAATGCGTTACCTGATGAATACTGAATATATTGACCGCCTGACAATCCTCTAATTGTAACGTGATGGTCTGCATCATATTTTGAAGCGACTGCGCCATCACTGACTTCGACTTTATGGCTAGGACTTGTAGTGCCGACTCCAACCTTACTTTCTGTAATAGTCATAGTTTCGGTCACGGAATTACCATCTCTTGTATAAAAAGAAAGCCCACCTTTTCTTGTTGAACCACTGCCGGGATCTCTTGCCAAACCGACCATATAAGCATATTCAAACTCTTGTGCTGATCCATCTTTATCATCACCCATGAATCTGACTTGACCGAGCCAAGCAAGATCGGGGATTCCTGAGTTGTTGCTGTCATCACTATAGAAAGTTAATCTACCTGCACCATCTGTCACCGAAGATGTATTATGATTATTTTCTATTATTAGTTCTGGCTCTAAAGCACCTGAACCTGTGGCTTTATATAAATGAAGCATTGCAGAAGGACTCGTGGTGCCGATTCCAATTTTTCCACCCTGTGAAACAAGACTAGGAGTAGATGAGCTACCTGAGTCCCAAATACCCATATAGCTACTACCTGCGTGTTCATATCCAAGCATTCCTCTAAAGGTTGAGCCATTTTCTGTAAATATGAGGCGCATATCGTTATCGCCTTGAAAATGCATCATAGAAGAAGCTAACCTTGAGTTCGCATCTGAGTCATCAAACCCACCAGAATCGTAATGGATATCTAGTTTTGCTACTGCATCACCGCCTAATCCAAGCCTGTAATATTGGTCTAAGTGTAATAATGTAGTTCCGCCATCTTTAACATAGAAATCACCACCGTCAGCATCAAGTATGATGTCTCCTGCTACATCTATTGTTAAGTTTCCACTTGTTTTCTCAATGTAATCCCCAAGAGTAAGCGGACCACCAGTTACTACACCACTATTGAAGGTAGCTTTACCTGCATCTGACATATCAAAGGTGAGAGCATCAATAGCAGAACCACCATCATCTCCTCTCAAGATTAAATCATTGTCTGTCACATTAGATTTAATAATAAAACTAGATGAGGCATGTCTAAACTGACCAATAGCTGTTCCACCATCTTTAAACCAGATATCTCCGCCATCAGCGTCTAGTATAATATCACCTGCTACATCTAGTGTTAAATCTCCGGAAGATAAATCTATTTCCGTTCCATCTATAGTAATATTATCTACTACGACACCTGCGTTTGCTGTTAGTACACCTGTAGAAGCAAGTGTTCCTGCTATAGTAATATTATTTGCTAGTTTATCACTAGTAACCTGATCATCTTGTATATTTGCTGTAACAACTGAACTATCTGCAAGTTTTGCACCTGTAACAGCATCTGCTGCTAATTGATCAGTATTTACCTGTCCGTCATCTATATGTTGGGTTAGGATAGCGTTCTGAGCAATATGCACGCCTGTAATAGCATTATCTGCAATAATCGTTCCTGATATCGCATTTGTTGCTATTTGTTCACTTTTTACTGTTGTTTGAGCCATACTATTTTTTCTTTAGTTCTTCTATCTCTGCTGAGAGTTCCTGGACTGCTTTTACTAACATTGGTATTAGCGCTGTTTTACCAACTCGTTGTCTTCCATCGGCATCTTCAGACCACATATCAAATCCTTCTTTAAAACCATATTTATCAATAGTTGATTTAACTTCTTGTGCAATAAATCCATGATCATAAGCTCCTTTACCAACTCTCTCGTCAGAGTCAGAATAAGCTGTTAGTTCTGATGGAACATCTTTTGCTTTTTTCCATTGAAAAGTAACTGGTCTTAATTCGTTTATAAAACTTAATCCTATCGTTTCGTCTTTTATATCTTCTTTTAGTCTAATATCTGAAGGATTGCTCCATGTTGTTGAATTAAAACTACAAGCAGTATCATCAGCATTTTTACCAAAAGTAAAAGTACTATTTCCTGATCCACTTACATTATATCCCAGTACAATTTGATCTGCGCCTCCATCAGCATTTGTATGAGCATATGTTCCTATTACAATATTTCTTGAACCAGTTGTTAAATCTATCGTATACGAACCGGCTTCGTGTCCTATTAAAATATTATGATCTCCACTTGTTACTTGTTGTCCTGCTCTTGATCCAACATAAACACTTTGTTGGTTTCCATCAGCCGAATCATATCCACCAGATAAATAACCAATTGCAGTATTATCAGAACCACCACCGCCAGAAGCACCATAAAGGGCACCATAACCCATAGATACATTTCTAGCACCATCATATCTTCCAGCTGCATAATTACCTACGGCAACATTATCTCCATTTCCTGTTATTACTCCTGATGCCTTTAGACCAACAGCAACATTATGTGTACCAGTTGTAAGTTTTTCTAAAGCTCCTGAGCCAAAAGCACTATTATACTGACCTGAAGATAAATCATTTCCTGTGTTTTTTCCTACACAAGTATTTTCAACACCTGTTTTAGCATTTGTACCACCCATAGAGTAAATACCTAAAGCAACATTGTCATTTCCTGAAGTGATTGCTCTACCACCATCATATCCCATAGCGATATTACCTTGTCCATCGGTAATATCATACAAACTTTTCCAACCTACTGATGCATTATAATCTTGTCCGTCTCCAGTATATTGTGATTGATAACCGATTGCAACATTATCAGCTCCCGCTGTGTTTGTATTCATAGCACTTCTACCAATAGCTATATTATCTTTACCTGAAGTATTTTCATATAAAGCCCTATAACCAATACCTATATTATCATCACCAGTATGATCTTTTAAAGTCTGCATACCAATAGCAATATTTCTAGCTCCTGATTGGTTAGTATGCAAACATTGATAACCAACTGATACATTAGAGTTCCCTGTTGTTATAGCGGTTCCTGAGTTACCACCAACACACGTATTGTGTGTAGCTGTAGTTATAGCGGATCCTGCAGCATAACCTAATCCTGTATTATATGTATCATCTGCAGAAGAAGGATCCATTGTCCTTAAAGCACCATAACCTATTGCTGTGTTTCTACTTCCGTCAACATTTGTTTCCATAGCATATCTGCCAACAGCTGTGTTATAAGTTCCTGATGTATTTGCTGTTAATGATCTATCTCCCACTGCGGTATTATGACTGCCTGTATTTGCTTGTAATGCACCATTACCAACCGCTGTATTAGCTGCTCCTGTTTGATTTAAGTAAAGAGCTAAATAACCAACGGCAGTATTTTCATCTGCAGTTGTGTTTGTATATAAAGCCCTTCGTCCAACAGCTGTATTAAATTGTCCTTCTGTATTTGCTTCTAATGAGCCAACACCAATAGCTACGTTGTAAGAACCATCAGTGCCTGCGCCTGTTGCTTTAAGTGCGTCTTTTCCTACTGCTGTGTTTTCTGTGCCTGTGGTAACATTTTCTAAAGCACTTCTACCAACAGCAGTATTAGATGCTCCTGATGTTAAATCAAAAAGTGCTTTTCTACCTATACCTACATTATGGTCACCTGTAATTATTGCACCACCTCCAGCTTCACAACCTACTAAAGTAACTGCTGATGCTGTGGTTAAACTTTCTCCAGCTTGTTCTCCTATAATTACATTCTGTACACCTGTAGTTAAAGCTTTAGCTGATGCAAACCCAACCGCAACATTTTGATCACCACTTGTCAAGGATTCAAAAACATCAATACCTACACCAGTATTATAGTTTGCAGCATCAATGGTTCCTGTAGTATTATCTCCAAACATTATTGAAGAAGTACCAAATGTATGACCATAGTATTGGTTAACCCAAGTTGCGTCTGTTCCGTCTGTTCCTAATACTTGTCCATTACTACCTAGTGCTAAAGCTGCAGGTGCACCACTTGAATCTCCAACTATTATTTTACCCCGAGCTAGTGCTGCCATCTTAGCTATTGTTACAGCGTCGTCTGCCAAGTCTGCGGCAACTATTGTTCCGTTGACTATCTTTGCGCTTGTAACTGAATTATCAGCTAGTTTGGCTGTTGTTACTTGTCCTGCGGCTATGTGTGCAGTATCAATACTTAAGTCTGCATAATGTTCACTATCAATAGCGTCATCAGCTATCTTTGCACCAGTAACTGCATCTGCTTGAATTTGTAAAGGAGTTACTGCATTAGTAGCAATATGAACTGCTGTAATACCATTATCTGCAACTAAAGTGCCTGATACTGCATTTGTTGCTATATGTACAGATGTAATAGCGTTATCCGCAATAAGTGTTCCCTGTATTGCGTTTACTGCTACTAGTTCTGCTGGTACTGTTGTATTTGCCATTATGCGCTCTCCAATGCCTCTATTCTTGTTATAAGTTGTTTAATTACTGATATATACATTGCATCTTTATATCCAAATTTGGTTGAGTGAGCTTTTCCATCTGAATCTACTAATGGTACGTCATCTCCTTGTGCCTCGTATTTATCAACATAATAGTCATCTAAGGCTTTTACTTCTTGGGCTAAGAAACCTCTTGATTTGCCTGAAGCTGATTTATGTAATTCAGGATTTATCCAATTAAATTCAACAGGTCTGTATTGCTTAAATTTATTAATGTCATAAGTTAAATCAGAAACATCTTTTTTAAGCCTTGAGTCAGAAAGCGAGCCAATACTCGTATCAGTTCCAAAATGATCTCCATCGTTTCTTATTTTCCACACTTGTCCGTCAGTGTTCATAGCCTCATAAATAAAATTACTAGAAGCATTTGAATTAACCTCTGCTCTAATACCAACTGAATCAGCATTGGTATTTTTACAATAGATCATAGGTAATCCTGCGTTTCCTGCTTCAACAGAAAGTATCCCGTTTGTGCTAGGTGAAGTAGTACCTATATAAACTCTATTGTCACTGGTTATTCGCATGGATTCGCCACTTGTAGCAAACTTTATTGTGTCAGTATCAAAATCTATAAAAGTGCTTGCATCGTTTAAGTGTCCTAGTCTGTCAGCCACATATACTTGACTTGCATATACAACATTTGACATCATTGTGAGGTTTCCACTTAGTGTTATACCTGAATCAATCTTCATCATTTCCGTATCAGTGCCGTCTTTCATTATATTAAATGCTAATGAGGAATCTTCTGATCCATTAGTATTATCGCTAATATATTGTGTTATTTTTGCATAGTTAGTTACATTACCAGCATTATCATCTGCTTGGAATTTAATTCCTGATCTATTTGAATTAGCTTGACTAGACGGATTATGTCTTATAGCAATAAAAGCACCTGTATCTCCTGCTCTGTTTCCTTCAAACCATGCGACCTCTGTATCTGCTGAGTCTATTATGTGCATCGTAGGAGTATTTCCATCTCCTGCCTCTGTAACTGTTAATTTTGAGCTTGGATTTGTAGTTCCTATACCAACATCGCCACCATCTTCAATAACCATGTGAGTAGTAGAACCATCATGTATTCTTAATAGATTTGCAGAACCATCGTGATCAATAATTACTTGTGCAGTTCCAGCTTCTTGAAAGTAAATACCTTTGTCATTAGACGAACCAGCAGCATCTAAAGAAATAAATGCATGATCTGTTGAATCTAAATGCAACATTCCTATACTAGAAGTATGAGCTCCTGCTATTTCTAATACTACATCAGGGCTATTAGTTCCAATCCCAATTTTATCGGCACTACCATCAACAAAGAATAAGTTTTGTTCAGTATCTCCTTCAATTCTGAAGTCTACTGCAGCTCCACTTTCATTAAAAACAGCTGCTCCATCTCTATCATTACCGAAGTCACTTACCGGTGCTTTCTTTAAATTGTTTGAATCACTAGTATCTCCTATAAGTACAAAATCTCCACTTGCTGCTGTAACTTCCGTTTGAGACGAAATCATTGCTTTATTTAGATGATTGGTCGTAATTATGCCATCAGCTATTTTGGCAGATTCTATTGCATCGTCTGCTATTTGAGTTACTGTGATTGTGTTTTGCGCGATATGAGTTGCTGTGATAGCATTATCGGCTACGAGTGTGCCAGACACAGCGTTAGTAGCGATATGAACCGCTGTAATTGCGTTGTCTGCGATTAACGTTCCTTGAATGGCGTTAACCGAAACCATTTCTTTTGTAATGGTAGTTAGTGCCATGTTATCCTTCCAATGTTGTTATTCGTGCTTCTAGTTCTTGTATTGTTTTAACTAGTAATGGAACTAATTTACTGTGGTCTATTTGTTGATATATAGGATTATCGTCAGAATCTTTAGCGTCTTTATCTCCTATTATAGCTTCTGGAACTGCAGATGAAACTTCATGTGCTAAGAATCCATCATATAAAGGTCCTGAATCTTGTTTCTTCCAATTAAATCTTTTTGGTTTTAGTTGTTTTAATCTAGCTGTAGCGTTTGTCATATCTACTATATTTTCTTTTAGTCTATAATCTGATGAAGTTCCATAAGCAGTAGTATTTGCTGATGGATTAGAAGTAATAGAACCTAGTCCTTGACCTGCCGCATCTTGGAATTGCAACATTGTTTCATTGGCATTAGCGGCTGAATCAACTTTAATTAATGAGCCGGCACCACTAGCGGGTACCTCAACAGCAAACCTAGCGGCTGTTCCACCAAATGAATTATCACCAATAAATAGTTTTCCATCAGGAGTAATACGCATTCTTTCTGTACCACCAGTTTGGAAAGTCATCATTGGATAATCTGCGTGTCCAGTATCTTGTGCATTAAAAATTACTGCTGCATCTTGTTGTCCACCATTAGCTGCAGTAGATATTGAAAGACCTCTATTTGCATTGCCATTTCCTGTAATTATTAGTTGTTCAGAATTAGCGGAGCCGTTTATATGTAAAGGACAATCTGGACTTGTAGTGCCAATTCCTAATCTATTATTTGGTACATCAAAAGCAAATGAATCAGCATTAGTTCCACCTGACCCACCATAAATTATAAGTTTTGCGGCAGCGTTGTATATTTCCACAACATCGTTTGCTGTAGCATCTTTTAATACTATACCAGGGTCGCCACCATTTATGTGTAAATATCTTGAAATCCCTGCAGCAGTTACAGGAGTTGCACCAATTCCAACATCCCCATCATGAGTAATTCTCATTCTTTCTGTTAACGCACCACTATCGGGTTGAGTAGAAAATAACAATGCACCATTGTCATTTGCACCATCTGTTTTTGCAGAAATTTTAGCTATATCTGTGTCTGTATTGTTTCCAAAAGTAATACTTCCTATACCTTGATCGGTGTTAGAATCGTTTCGTCTAATTTGTATTCCATGACCACCACCACTTGCTGGGGTTTCTATCTGTAATAAATCTGATGTATGACTTGCTGTGTCTCCAATAATAATTTTTTCATTACTATCAATAGTCATGGCAGTAGCATTAGCTGCTGATGATATACCAGCAACTTGATCCGTTAATACACCAGAAGCAATTTTTGCTGCTGTTACTGCGTTATCTGCTATTTTAGCAGTAGTAATTGTATCATCAACTGGAACATTAATATCTGTTTGATTCATAGTCATAACTTCAATAGCTGTTCCATTTGGTGGTGCAGTACTAAATGTTAGTGTTGTTCCTGATATAGAGTATGTACTCTTAAACTGATATACACCATCTACATATACTTGAGTATTATTCTCATGTACTGGTGAAATACTTAATGTGAAAGTTGTATCTGATCCATCTCCACTAAATGCATCATGTGTTAAGTTTGTTCCTGAAACAACTGATTTAACTGTATAAGCTGTAACTACACGATTATTTGCTGGTGCAGTACTAAATGTTAGAGTAGTTCCAGATACTGCATAAGTATCGTGTGCTTGGAATACACCATCAATAAATACCATTACATCTTCTTCTGTATCTGGTGCTTGTGATAGTGTTAAAGTAGTATCAGAACCGTCTCCTGTCATTGTATCAGTAGAGAATGCTCCAGCACCACCACCACCTATATCACCCCAACTATCAGTATATCCTTCGAATTTTCCAGTAGTAGTATTATATCGGAACATACCTGCAGCCGGTGAGCCCGGTCTTTGAGCAGTTGTTCCGTCTGGCATACGAATTGCACCAGTACCACTAAGTACTATATCATCTGCAATTTGATCGCCTGTAATTTGATTGTCGTCTATATGTCTAGTAAGAATACTATTTGATGCTATCTTAGTTGCATCCACTGCGTTGTCTGCTATATTAGAAGTAGCAATAGTATTAGCTGCTATATCTGCTGATACAATACTTCCATTTACAATACTTGCAGAAACAACAGAGTTAGCTGCTAGTTCATCTGCTCCTACAGCATCATCTGCTAACATTGAGTTAACAATTGCTCCGGCTCCTATCTCTAAATCTATAGTTCCATCTGCGTCTTGATAAGTAGCTGTAATACCTGTTTCAGTATTTGAGCTAAACATTCCACCTGCAATGTCTTGTACTTCTTCAGTAGATAAACCTGAATCTGCTGCCCAAGCTATGTCTGTTCCATCTGATTTTAAGACTTGCCCATTTGAACCAAGTGCTAAAGCTGCTGGGTTTCCGCTTGAATCTCCATATATAATCTTACCTCTTGCAAGACCTGCCATTTTAGCTAGTGTTACTTGATCGTCTGCAATGTGTGCAGTATCAATACTTCCATCAGTATAGTGTTCACTATCTATAGCATCATCAGCTATTTTAGCTCCTGTTACTGCGTCTGCATTTATTTTTGCAGTTGTTACTGCTGAACTTGCTAATTGATCTGCTGTTACTTGTGCATCATCAATATGTCTAGTAAGAATTGAGTTTTGTGCTATCTTAGTGCCGTCTATGGCATTATCTGCAATATTACCTGTTGCGATAGTATTAGCGGCTATTTGTGTAGTAGTAATAGTTGCAGCTGCTATTTGATCTGCTGTAACTTGGTCATCGTCTATGTGTTGCGTTAAAATAGCATTATTTGCTATATCACCTGATACTATTGTTCCATTTACTATTTTTGCTGAAGTAACAGAGTTATTCGCTATTGCAGAAGCAGTACCAGTTAAATTACCAGTTACATCTCCTTCAAGATTTGCTACTAATGTTCCTACAGCATAACCTGTTCCGCTTGTATTTACAGTAGTTGTAGGTGCTGCTTGAGTATCTTTAAAGAGCTTCCATTTACCACTATCAGAAGCATCTCTAAATAGTCCACTATATAGGTCTTGAGAACCACTAGTGTCATATAATCCATAGATACCAATATCTACAGCATCACTAGAATTGTTTGAAGTTGCTAAAGATACTAGTGGATCTGCAACATTTATTGTTGTACTTGAAACTTCTGTTGTGGTTCCAGCAACTGTTAAATTACCTGCTATTGTTACATTAGTAGGTAATCCAACATTAATTTTATTATTTGAAACGGTTGTTTCTATTTCGTTCGCAGTACCTTCAAAGGTTAAAGTATCAGTACCTACAGTAACAGTATCATTACTACCGCTGTCTGCCGCGATTGTAAGTGTTGAACTTGTAGCCGCTGTACTTGCTGCTGTAATACGTCCTTGAGCATCAATAGTTATTACTGGGATTGCTGAACTTGAACCATATGAAGCTGCTGTTACTGCTGTATCAGCTAGTTTTGCTGCTGTTACTTGATCGTCTGCTATATGAGCAGTATCAATACTTCCATCAACAAGATGCTCACTATCAACAGCATCATCAGCTATCTTAGCACCTGTAACTGCATCAGCCCCTAATTGAGCTGTAGTTACCTGTGCATCGTCTATATGTTTAGTAAGAATACTATTCTGAGCAATCTTAGTTCCGTCCACAGCATTATCTGCTATGTTAGATGTAGCAATTGTATTAGCAGCTATTTCTGTAGTTGTTACACTACCAGCTACTATAGAAGCTGTTACAACTGAATTAGTTGCTAATTGATCAGCTCCAACAGCATCATCAGCTATTTGATCTGCTGTGACTTGATTATCGTCTATATGTCTAGTAAGGATACTGTTTTGTGCAATTTTAGTACCATCTACAGCGTTATCTGCTATATTGCCTGTAGCAATAGTATTTGCAGCAAGTTCTCTACTAGTGATAACATTTTCTGCAATCATTGAAGCTACAATAGAGTTATCTCCAATAACTAAATCTATTGTTCCATCACCATCTTCATAGGTTGCAGCAATACCTGTTTCAGTATTACTTGAGAACATAGCACCCGCTATATCTTGTACATTTTCTGTAGACAGAACAGCATCTGTTCCCCAAGATATATCAGTACCATCTGAAGTTAATACTTGTCCATTTGAACCAAGAGCTAGAGCTGCAGGATTGCCTGACGAATCACCATAAATAATTTTACCCCTAGCGAGTCCTGCCATCTTAGCAAGAGTAACAGCATCATCAGCTATATGAGCTGTATCTATTGATCCATCCACAAAATGTTCTGAATCAACAGCGTCATCAGCTAATTTAGCACCTGTAATAGCATCAGCTGCTATTTGAGCCGTACCTACTTGCCCATCATCTATATGACGGGTAAGAATTGAATTTTGTGCGATTTTTGTTCCATCAACAGCATTGTCAGCAATATTACCTGTAGCGATAGTATTTGCTGCTATTTCTCTAGTAGTGATATTATTTTCTGCTATTTTTACTGAGGTAACAGCATTATCTGCTATCGTAACAGTAGTTATAGCATTAGTAGCTGGAAAAGTGTCCGTTGGTCTTTTACCTATATAAGCCATTACGTTTGCTCCATTACAGATACGATTGTATCTACTGAACTTGCCGTGTCTGAAACGACTCTAATTAAATCTCCTGTTTCTAGTACCAGTTTTTGATCTCCACCAACTGCTACTAAAGCACCGCCTTCATATATCTCTGCATTTTTAACTATATAGAAATAAGCTGAACCAGAACTATCATAAACTCTAATACTAACTTTTATTGGGCTAGTACTTGTTACATTTGCACAAGTAAGTCCGATTACAGTTGTAGTCGTAGAGCTTGGAGTAGTGTACGCTGTAACCTCAGAGGTTCCAGTAGCCGCTACTGCTGAATTTTTAAATGTATTTGCCATGTTATTATCCTAAAGCTATTGCAAGTGCTATAACGTCATCTTCGTTAGCATCTACTGCTTTTATTGTATCATCTGTTTTACGAAGATAAATTTTACCATCAACCGCACTAATTGCTAACTCTCCTACAACTATATCGCTTGTGCCAGGAGCAGTTGTATTAGTGGTGTTTCTTTTTAATTTTACTACTTGATCAACCATTAGCTGTATGTACCTCCATCAATGTCTTGCATTACGAAAGCCGAGCCATTTGATACAGGTATTTGTCCCGAAGAACCAACTGAAGTTAATCCAGTACCACCTTTATTTACTGCTATTGCAGTTGCTGACCAAGTACCAGTAACAATTTCACCGACTGCAGTTAGATTAGTTAAACTATCAATCGCTGTTTCAAAAGTTGATTCTGTTGTAGCATCTATGCCATCAATATTTGTTAAAGTTAGTGTACCACTAGAGTCACTAAATGGGTAGGAGTCACCAACTTTAAAAGATGAACCACCTGAACCTGTTTCTATATTTGCTTTTAAAGTACCCTGGTTTCCAGAAAATACACTAGAAGTGTCTGTAGCATCAGGAATAAAAGCAAATTTACCATCTGAATCATCAAATCCCATAAAGGCAAACTTTGCCCCACTAGAATTATATTTCATTTTAATACCACGATCTAGGTTATCATCTGATCCAGAAGCTCCTAGTTCAAATATTGGATCTGCTATTGAAACAGTAGTAGAGTTAACAGTAGTAGTTGTACCTGATACTGTTAAGTTACCTGTAACTGTCATATTATCATTAACTGTAACTTCTGAAGTTGTGTGTCCAATTGATATTGGAACACCTGAATTTGCCGTACCAATAGCAATACCGCCTGTAGTATCACTAGTATCGATATCGATATCATCGGTTGCATCAATATCAAGAGTAGTAGCATTTAAATCTATTGCTCCATCAACTGTTAGTGAGCCATCTATGTCTGTATCATCTAAATTGGTAGTACCATCAATATCTGCATTACCACTAATATCTAATGTTGCTGCATCTAATTCGCCTGTTAAAGTAACATTTCTAAAACTTGCTATGTCTTTGTTTGAATCTACAACAACTGCTTTACTTGCAACTACTGTTCCTGCAACTGAACCATCTATTAAATTAAGTTCTGCTGCTGTAGAAGTTACACCGTCTAATATATTGAGTTCTGCTGCTGTTGATGTTACTAATGTGTCTGATCCTGATGTACCTATGTATAATGCTGCTGTTCTTAACTCTGAAGTAGATTTGTTTGCGTCTACAATTAAACCTGAACTTGCTGTAGTTGTACCATGTGCATGATCCATCAAATTTGCAAAGTAATTACCGCCAATTACTGTTACAGCGTTTGAATTTGCAGGGTCACCAATAAATAGCCTTTGTCCCATATTACCGGCAGTACCAGTACCACCAGAAAATGCTAATTCTCCTGCGTTTAACGAACTGGGCGCGGTAGATCCAGTTGTTCTTTTAATTTTGATTATATTTGTTGCCATTTATCTTTCCTAAAATGATCCACCATCTAAGGTGAAGCTTGTCGGAGATGATCCTCCTGCCGAGGCAATTGTATGCCATTCGAATCCGCCAGATACTTGTCTGTATACGAATAATTCTTCTGAAGATGTATTATACCAAAGGTCTCCCTCTGCTAAGTTATCTCCTGAAGGTGTTGATGCTTGTCTAAAAAATTGATCTGCTAAGTCTGAAAGTGCTTCCTGCATATTACCACCTGGAAGACTACCTGTTTGAGTATATACTATATCTCCTGCGCTACCCGCTTGTAAAGTTAAATCACTAGTAGTATTTATAGTGATTGGGTTATCGCTTTGATTTAGTGTAACAGTATTATCTGTCTCATCTACAGTAATATAGATTGGACTTTCAGTTACTGTTACAGTTATTGCCATTACCTAGTAACCTCAGGATTAACAGTAATATTTCCCTCCATAAGTCGTGTTACTGTTCCCGCACTATTAGTAATTTCTAAATCATAAACATATATGCCTTCTTCAATAGCAGCCGTAGTACTATTAGTCATTTGCATAGTTATCTCACCTGCTGTAGCGTCACTAATCGTGCACGTAAAAGTGCCCACCACGGTACCTGAGTCGTGGGTGGATCGCATTTTCGACGCAACCGTGTAGTTCGTTAAATTCATTGCTGAATTGTTTTCTTTTACGGTTAGAATACGGTTAAACGTCGCTCCTTGCTCTAAAATAAAGTTGTAAGTTCCTGCTGCCATTTTATGTAATCTCCATAGTATAAATTATACCAAATTATAAGGTAGTTGTCAAGAAATATTTTCTGTAGGGGGTATATAACGCCCTGTTTAGTTTAGTAAAAATTAAGAATAATTTGTTAATATAAAATTCTTAATATGATTTATTTCATTTACAACAGGTAAAGCCTGTTGTTCTGAACTAAGATTGTTTATTGAATTATCTATAGTATTTGCTATATTTACGCAATTTTGTTGGCATACTTCAAGAGTAATTTCACTCTTTCTATACTTAGCAGATTCTGCCTGTACTTTAGAGGTAATGTCTTCTAATAACTCTAGTGCTGTCATGATGCTGCGTAAAAAAGCTGTGCTCTAACATCTATAGTGCTAGAATTATAATTGTAAATAGTTATTTGTGATGTAGTAGTTACAAAATAAAATCCACCATCACTAAAACCTTGTGAATCTTGTGATCCTGCATTTGCTCCAAATGAGGGACCATTAAGTACAGAGGTTGAGTAGCTAGCTCCTGCGGTAGTATGATATGAACCTCCTACTTGTTGGCATATTGCTAAAGGTATAAAACTTAAAGTTTCACCAAATGCTTGAGCTGTACTTCCGGGAGTTCCTCCTTGATCATATGTTCCACCAAGAACTTTGTTTGTTTCTTCTGTAATTGCAGGAACATTTGATATTGTAAATACTTTATATAAACCCAAACTTCCTACAGCATTATCTGAATCAAATATTAAATCTTCCATATTAACAGCAGTTCCGTTTGAGTTAATAACATCCTCTCCAACTTTACTAACTTTTAAACCATAGTCATCAGAACCAGAACCCCACTTACCTAATAAAACTCTTTTTGCCATTATGAATCTCCTGCTTCTATATTCATTAGTACATATTTTACACCATTAGAAACTGTTATACTCATGGTGTTAGTACTTACTGTTTGTGTTGCTGTGTGCCTACATCTACTATCTGATGGGTTTATAAATAACATAAGTCTTTTTCCTGCTGGTACTGTTACTGATTGGGCACTTCCTGATCCATTTTGATTTGCTAATACTTGCGCAAACTTTCCTTTTCTTGAATCAAACATTAAATCTTCGTCATCACAACTAATTACATTTGATCCAGGTTTACTTACGAATAGTCCATAAGTACCTCCTCTATTACCTAATAAAATTCTATTTGCCATTATGTTGCTTCCCCTACTGGAAAAACTGCCCAATGAACTGTATGTGTTCCTGTGCTAAATCCATAAATTGTTCCATTTTGACTAATATACCTAGAAGCAAATATTTTTATTTTACTTGTATAAATATTTGCAGTAGACTGCCTAAAATACCCGCTTGAAGTTGATATTACTGGTTCCCCTGCTTGGCTTGTTGTAATTGTGTTAGTCCAAGCATTTTCATAATACATTGGATAAACAGTATTTCCATCTACAAAACAATATACAACTGTAGGTACATAATCATATGTTACACCAAAATTTATATCTCCTGTATTTGAATTTAAATAATTACCATCACTACTAGTACCTGAAAAAGTTATTGTGGAGGTTCCAGACTGTAAAGGATTTGATATTATTTCTTTTCTTCTTGAATCTAGTAACATATCTTCTTCGTCACAAGTTAGAACGTTTGCTCCTGGTTTACTTACAAATAGCCCGTAAGTACCTCCTCTATTTCCTAATAAAACTCTGTTTGCCATAACTTAATCCGTTATTAAAATTCTGTTATTTCCACCATCTAATAATATATTTCCGCCACCAACTGTAATAGTTGATGCTGCATTTATTCTATCTCCATTTAACGATCCAGATACAACCATGTCTCCATCAACAAATGCTGTTACTGCACTCCAAGAGCTTCCACCATATTTAAATGAATTTACAGCTCCACCATGTTGCATCATAACAACATCGTTTGTTATTGGATTTCTTCCTGCTTTCGCATTCCACTCAGCATTAGTAGGTGCATCAGTGCCTCCTGAATCTGCTATAATTAAAAATGTAGGAAGATTAGGACTACCTGCTGGTCCTGTTGGACCTGTTGGACCTGTTGAGCCTGCTGGACCAGTTGGTCCTGTTGAGCCTGCTGGTCCTGTTGGACCTGTGGATCCATCTGAACCATCTGAACCATCTGAACCTGCTGGACCAGTTGGACCAGTTGGACCTGCTAATGAAAAACTTCCTGCTAGTGATAAAGCTCCTGAACTTGCAGTATATTTTAAATGGTTAGTATTATCTCCTAAAAAGAAATTACCTGTGGTATCCATAAAGAAACCATTATCATTGTCTGTAAATGAGGTCTTATTTGGAGTATTAAAAGTACCACCACTTGCTAATGTCATTGTACTTCCTACACTTAAATTATTTGTAAAGTTTGTATTTGCAGTTATTTTGTCCGCACTTAGTGTACCATCTACAATTACAGAACCATCAAAATGTTCTACAACTAAGCTACTAAAATCAGAAGCGTCAGCTTCAGATGCTGTAGCAGTAGCTGGACCTGTATATACACGTGTTCCTGATTTTTGTGCACTATTATCTGTAACTAGTATTCTATCGTTTGGTCGAATAGTGCTATCTGCCGCTGCACTTATTAAATAACCTGCTATTTCATTTGCTACTGAATCATTTAAAGTACCAACCCAAGTTGTAACGTCTGCAGCTGAAAGTCCACTTGTAGTTGATTCTTCAAAAGAGAAGAAACCACCATCACGAACACCGCTTGGTCCTGCTGGTCCTGTTGGTCCTGTTCCACCATCAGCTCCTTCATCTATTCTAGCTATTGTTACCGTTGAAGTATAAGTATTATCTGCACCTGCATTTCTTTCAGCTGTTGTAGAAGTTACAGTACCCGTTACAGTTACAGAAGTATTAGTACTCATGTTTGCACTAGTTAATACTCTGCTATCCCCTGAACCTGTTAAAGTAACACTAGGACTAGTAGTAAAACTTACTGCTCCTGATAAATTATTTCTATTAGCCGTAATCGTTACATTACTAGGGCTTTGTATAGTCCCACTAGAGTTTGCTCTAAAAGCATAAGCATCAGCTTGTATTACTAAATCATGTAAAGTATTAGGTGCCGTAGTTGTTGTGTTTGCAGGAGACGAGTATGCTCCAAATATTATTCTATCTTTTCCTTGTTTAAATATTTTTTTCTTATGTCTTACCCAATAGTATTTTGGTTTAGCATCTTCACCTACTGCATGGTTATATACTGTCGTACTTCCACTAACTGTATCTAATAAAGTTCCATATTGACTGGAAGAAGTATTTACCCATATTTCTGTCTCATTTGCAGCAGTTATATTATCAGCATTTGTCCATGATAAGTCTACAGTTGCTAAAGCTGTAGCAGTAGCTGATAAACTTGTTGGTGCTGCAGGAGCTCCTTCTACTGGCGCTCTGTGATCTAAATTTATAACGCTTGGTAAAGATGGAGGATCAATACTATAGAAACTATCATCATATTCTGATGCTGTTACTTGAACTGTACAATCAGTAGCAAAATTAAGATTAGTTATCCTAAATAGTTTTCCTGACCACCCAAATTTATCATGAGTTATAGCAATAGTATCTCCAGACAATAAGTTAAGACCTCTTGGACCAAGTTTAAAGGATACTGTAGTATTAAATCTTGATTTTCTTAAAAAGTTCTGTACATTTATTCTAGCATTAAAATAACTTATAACCGAAGGTTGTTGCATACTTCCTTGTTTTACAACTCCTTTATCTGCCTGTAAAAAGTTTGAATCATAAAAACTTACAGCTTTTCCTTGCCACTTACTGCCGGGGTCTGTTATAGTTGAATTAACTGTATTATAAGACTTTTTCGGTCCAGCATCTTTTACACTTATATTTCCAATTATATCTTCTTCTGTAATCCACCTAACATTTTTCTCTACACCAAGAGTATAGCCTGTTTCAGCTCCTTTGCTTGAAGCTATTGTATCTGAAGTAGTAGCAATTCTTAGTGCATATTTACCACCTTCAAAAGATAACATACCATTAAATTGACCTAAAAAACCATTTATGTTATCAAAGGTAGAACCAGAAGTATCTACAGTACCACAAGTTTGATGCCTTGTAGCATATCTTTGATGATGATCTTCCCAACCTAAATATCTCCAAAATTTAACGTTATCTGAATCATATAAACTATAGGTACATGGGTGACTATAATTTGAACCACTTACATTAGCAATATTAATAGAAGTACTTGTTATACTTGTTTCTTTGCTATTTGTACTTCCTGTTTGATCTAATAAAAATACAGGTACTGCACTTAAAAACTGTAAATTGTTTGTAGTTCCACTAGTATGCGTAGGTTCTGTGCTTATTGTACCTGCAGCTCCGGCTAAAACTCTATAATATCCTGTGTCTGTAATTATAATATCACCAGTAGAGTAACTGTATGTATTTTTCATAAATTGTTTTACAAACTTACTGAAAAACTCTTCAAAAATTACGTCATTAGTTCCTGTCGAAGCAGTTTTAACCATACCCATTGCAATAATATTTCCACTATTAGTACCATCATCTGTTAATACATATCTATCGCCTACAGAAAGGCTGCTAGAGGTTGTTCTTTTATATGTTTGAGTACCTCGACTATCACAAACCCTAGCAGCGCTTAGCCAATGTGATAACGAAACATCATTATCAACGTCTAAACCCTTACCATAACCAACTGCAGTTATATAATCTAAAAGTTGTATTGCTGGGTTTATAGAAACTCTTTTATCTCTTTTTTGTTTTATTTCATAAGTATATGTCCAAGTAGTATTTATTCCTGGTTCGTAACCGTTATCCCAAGGTATATCTATTAATGCTATTTTTTCTGAACCATTATAATCTTCAATTAATCTTTCTTGGACATGATAATCTCCATCTTCATCGACTATCTTTAAAACAATATCCATACCATTATAATAGTCATTTGTAGAACTAGCACCACTAGCTAGTTTTATTTGATTTTTTGCAACTACAGTAGTATTTGTAGTAGTACCACCTGTAGCATTACCACCTGTCATAGTTAGTGTTTGACCACTGTTTGTAACAGTATAACCAAAAGGAATATTATCTTGACCAGTTTCTCCACCATTTACTAAAGCAGCTGTAACATAGTCATCTATATCTTTATATGTAGAAAATGTCGAAGTCCACGGAGTATTAGCAGGAATTGTTATAACTTGAGGTCCGTCTGTGGGTGCTGTAATAGCTGTTGTTGTTACGGATAATGCTTCTGGAACTGTTCCCGAGTGAGATGTATCTCCATAGGTTATCATATGCCACTTAGGATTTGTACCACTTACTGTTTTTTCCATATAAAAATCAGTAATAGCTGGAACACCATCAGAATAATTTAAGTCTGGCGCATCACTAAATCTAAATCTTGTTTGAGCTGTTCCACCTTCTCCAACTATAACCCACTTATCAATAATAAATACATCTGCATTTATAACACTATCATCACTAGTTTTCTTTATAGTAACTGTATCACCTATTTTAAAATTGTTAGCACTTTCAGAACTATAGGTACTAACAGGATTATGCATATAACTATAGTCATAGTTATAACAATTAATTAATTTACCTCTTACTAAATACTCTACTTCAGGTACGGTTGTTGCATCTTCTGCAATTTCACAATCCATAACAACATAAGCTGTATCACATAATTTATGGTTTGGTCCCCAGTAATCTTCTACTGCACCATCATAATAATCTGCTTGTCTTTTAAATCCGGGACTTTCTGCTATTTCTATTAAAGTATTATCTGCTAATTGATCTGTAGCTCCTGTATGAACAGTAAAATGAGCGGTATTTGGTTTAGTAATTTTTATAGTTTTTCCGTCTGTTACACCAGCACCATCAGCATTTGTAGTAGAATCACTTGCTAAACTTTTGTTTGTGGTATAGTAATAGTTGTTTGCTCTTTGAATTTGGTCATAGATATTTCTCATACCTTTTCCTTGTCCACCATAATAGGAACCCGGCCAACTAGCTGCAGCAGCTGAAGAACCAGATACACCTCTACCAGACATTTGTACTCCACCCAAAGTTTGTCCTAAATCAGCTCGTCCCCTACAAACTACATCTGTATTATCCTTATTTGTTCCGTTTGTTAAATTTCTATCATCATTATCTTCTTTGTTTTGACAAATTAAAGGATTATCGTCAATATATAAATCATATATACCACCTATCTCTCCTTCACAAAGAGAATAAACTATGAAGATATTGTTTGCATCATTTGACTTCGTGTCTACAAAAATAGGTTTTCCAGCAATTCTATCAATACCATATACTACTGGAATATACTGTGCACTTAGTGAGAAATTTAAATCTACATCTCTTTCTACTTCAACCTCATATTGTTCCATCTTATATTTTTTGATAAAACCCCATTTCTTTTTCTTTTTAAGACGAGTACGAGTTTCCATAGCTTTATAAGTAGCTAATATATTTACTGTTTCTTCTGAATGTGAAAAGCCTAGATCGTCGGCATAAATGGATTTTTTAGTAACCAAAGGTTGTGGTTTTCCATTATTATCTAATGCTCTGTGAACAGCATCGTTTGTAAGTCTTCCGTTTACTTGTACAAAATCGCCCCAATGACTTGTAAGGTTCCATTTTACATTTAAAGATTTTCCGGGATTTTCTATAATTGAACTTGAAGTTACTATTCCTTTAAATATAAGTACAGGAACTCCAATAATTGTATAGTCATCTGGATCTAAAAATGCTTTGTAAATAAATACATCTCTATTGTGGTAAGATTTATGAGCATCTACCCCTGTAATAGTATTTTGTTCAAGAAGTGGTCCTTTTAGTTCATCAGAAATTATTTTTAGGGTTGTGTTAACTCCTGCACTAAAAGCAGCAAGTGTACCATCTATATTGGAAATTTCTAATGTTTTATTTGAGTTAATAATGCCTGTTACTTTTACATCAAGTCTTTTACTTATATTTACACCACTAGATATAGCTTGATCTAATTTTTTAGAGTTGTCTCCTACTTGTACAACTGTTAATGTAGCAGCTCCTGTAGTTCCACTATCAAAAGTTATTGTTCTTACAACATATCCTATAGTATCTGTACCTATTGCTGTAAGTATATCACCTACTTTGAACTTTTCTCCTGCTGTTACTTCTACCCCGTTTGTACCTGCAGTAGAAGTTCCATTTGTTGTAGTTATATTTTCATAACTTACTGAGATTTTATCTCCTTCTCTAAACCCTGCATCTACCAAATCAGTTGTTGTAACTATAGTATCAGTAGTAGAACTAATATCAGTACCACTAACAGAAGCATTTAAACTTTCAGCAGCTAATGTAAGTGTCATTCCTGTAGCTTTTGCTTCAATAGTTTCTGAATAACTTCCGACAGATAATACTTTATCAGCTATATAAGTTTGAGCACCATTGTCTGTTCCAGCAGTACTAAGACTACCATCATTGAATGAAATATTTACCGCCGCGTCTGTTAAATAAGCATATCTTTTTGCGTTAGTACTGTGTTTTCCCTGAGATATTATCTTGTGGGGTCTTTCATACTTTATCAGATGCGCGTAAACAAACGGCTCATTATTTATAAGCCGTTTTTTTAATGCTGCATTATTTGTTGCTAATCTCTCTGCCATTATGCTAACGCTTCCTCTAAATTTAATGCGAATGTATATAAATTATTAGTTCCTAGTGAATATTCTTGTACATCACTTTTTAGTATGACTCGAATTTTAGGATTTGTATATACTATAGTGGAATTATCAGCTGTAGCTCTTGAAAGATTAGGTGTAAAATAAATATATCTTTCATCTGTTGCAGGTTGAGAACCCTGTAAATAATCATTATTATTTGTTACCCTTGTAACTCTATATGCTTTAGTATGTAAACTATCTGTAGTATCTGTTATTGTAAACATATCGCCAGGTTGAGGTTCAGTAGCCATAGTAGTACTGTGTCCGTCTTGTTTCATAACGGAAACTCCAGCTAATAAACTTCCATCTACTCTTATTGTATTACTTCCAAGATGAGTATTAAAGTTTGCATTTCTGCTCGTATATTGGTTAGGTAGTTGAATATAAAAAGGATTTAATCTACCTTTCTGTTGAAGTAAAAAACTATAAACTGGCTCAAACTGATCGCGGGTCATAGGATTATAAGTAATACTTATATCCCATTTGTGACCCGCTACGCTTCTAGTCATAACTCTTCCGCTATTAGTACGAGATACTTGAATAGGGGATTCTGATTTGAATTTAATAGCAGCAAATCCGGGTCCGTTAGTTCCCGAAGCTTGCCCTGCTGATCCTATTGCATTGTTTGGATCAGGTAATGTATTTTGAAATGCTGTAAATTGTGCCATTAGTAATCAATTCCTCCCCCGCTTTTCGGAGTTCCATATACGTCTGTGTTAACTGTTTCTAAAAATTCTTCGCCATAGTCATTTGCTGCTGATCGAATCATACTTATAATATTTCCTTGTTGTGCCATAAGTACATCTTCAACACCTTGTGAATCTATTGCATTTATTGTAAAGTGTGCTGATACAGGCTTTCCACCTAGTGCATCATTTGGTACTACTTGCATAGGCGATAAAGGCTTAATAACTTCTGGTCCTTGCTCACCTACAAGTACTTCTCCTCCAGTTGCATAACCTTTACGCAATCCTGCAGCTCCGCCCATTGCTTGGAAGTTATTTGCATTTGTTCCAATTCCTCTTTGACCCCGTAAATAAGCTAATTCACCTGCTGATGCTCCTTGTGATACATCTACTCTGTTGTTTCTTTCACCTACTGTTATTGAGGCTGGTGCAGCATTTTGATCTATAGTACCACCACCTTGATACGATGTTCCTGCAATAAGTGCAAGTTGAGCAGCACCCATAGCAGCTACCATCACAGCTAATGGGGAAGCCCAAAAGCCATCTTTCATAGTAGCCATTACACCTGCTGCTGTATTTACAACTGTTTGAGCCATCATAAGTTTTTTATTAACTTCAAAAGCTTTTTTAGCTTGTGCTTCTTTTTTCTTCTCTAAAGCGGCTATTCTTGCTTGTGATTCTTTTGACTTACCATCTCGTTTTTTCTCAGCTTCTATTTCTCTATCTATGTTTGCTATTTTTGCATTTGATGAAGCAGACATAATTGCAGCCATTCCTGCAATTGCAGATGAAGCTGCTGTTAGTTTATCCACAGTGCTTAATGTGCCATCTTCTGATTCTTCCTTCATTTGTTTTATTGTGTCAACAAAAGAATGACCAAATTCTGCTATTGTTGCTGCCAATACTCCTTCAGGACCGAGCTGCATTAGAGCATCCACCATATTTTGAATAGCTACACCTAGTGCTTTAAATTGTGCTGTAGCTGAGTCTGTTTTTAAATTATCTAATGTAGTTTGTATTTTTTCTATCTCATTAAATTGATCGATGCCGCTTCCACCACTCATTATTGAATCTTTCATTTCTTGCTGTAATACTTCTTTTTGTTTTTTGAGTGATTCTATTTGTGCTTGATTTTGACTAGTTATTATATCTGAAGCTTCAAATGCATCTAATGTTTTATATAATGGAGTATCTTGTAATCTTTTAATTGCTGTTTTATTTGTTGAAGATAAAGCTGATTCTAATTTACTTCTTAGTTCAACATCGAACTTACTTATACTATTTGAAAGTCCTTTTTCAATAACTTCTGTTGCATTGTTCATTGCCGTCTGTAAATCAGTATCTACTTGTTTTAAATCTATTTTTACACCACCCGAGGCTACTAATGCTTCTTGAAACTTTAAGAAATCTTCATTCATTGATAGAACTCCGAACTGTGCTCGTAGTAATGCAAACTGAGCTCTAATTATACGCATTTCTATATCTGCTTTTTTCTCTGCTAACTTTCTTCTTTCTTTTTCTGCTTCCACCATTATTTTTGCAGTTTCAACAGCTGTAAGTTTGGTAGTTCCTCTAGCTCTAAAGCTATCGAGTTGTGCTTCTAACATTACTCCTTCTTGTTGTAGTTTTAATAATTTTTCTTCTTCTTTTATTCTTTTCATTAAAACATCTGTTGCCATTTTTTCACTTTGTTGAACTACGGTAGCTCTATGCAACTCTAAATCTAGATTTGCTTGATTTAATTCTTTTTCAGCGTTCATGATATCAAGTAAATCAGCTTTACCACCTTTTAAAAAATGTGCCGCTAAATCTGCTCTATCTTGTTCTGTTTTTGCCATATGTAATAATATCTTTAAAGTTGACATTTCAGTTTCTGTTATATCTGCTTGATTCATACGTTCTTCTACTTTCCTTTTAGCATTTTCAGTAGCAATTTGTAGTTTTTTATCTTCCATTTGTAAAGTAAGTCCTATAAGAGCGGTACTTTCTTTATTAAAGTCTTTAGTCTTTTTCTGTAATTGCGCAATTGCTTTTAAAGTATTTGCCTGAAGTTTTAATAACTCTTGTTGTCTTGCAAATCTTTTTTCTTCTTCCTCTAAAATTTTGAGTCTTTTTTCTTCGCTTGTTGTATTTTCAAAAGCCTGTCGTGCTTGTGCTGACATAATATCAGAAATAGCATTACTTCTATCAGCTATTGAGTTTAAAAATCTTGTTCTTTCTTCTTCTGATACTTTTGTTTTTTCTGTATCGGCTAAAATATTTGCTGTTGCTTGTCTAAATACAGCTAAAGGTTTATCAACGTCTGTCTTAGTAATAAATTGATCTGCATAGTCTCTTGCTACATCTCGTGCATTTTGTGTAATAGATAAAAGGTTTTCTGCTCCTGCTGCCTCTCTTGTTGATATATCAAGTACCTGTTTTTGAAAACCAAGTTTTCCTGCTATAGCAATTATAAGGTTTTTCTCATTCTTTAAATTGTCGTCAGAAAGTTTTTTCTGTCTAGTTTCAAGATTTTTTATAATATCGGTTAGTTCAATTCTCTCTTTATTTAAATCAGATTTTTCTTTTGATTGTGATAACTTAACGTTTTTAAACTTACTAGAATTTAATTCTAATTCAACATCTGCCAAATCTTCAGCGAAGTCTAATCTAGTTTTTTCTAACCTATTTATTTCATTCAAAGCAGTAATTTGTTCTTTCGCACCCGTCAAACCACCAAATAAATCTCCTACACCACCCTGTAAATTATTAGCATTTCTTACCATAGCTGTTGCAGCATCTACCTCATTTTCTATTACGTTAGCCTGCATTCCACCACCAAACAACCTTTTCATATTATCAAAAAATACAGCAAAACTACTAGCAGATCTTTCCCACTCTTGAAATGCTTTTCTTTGATCTAAAACTGCTTGAGTAGTATCTCTAAGAGTTTTGGACATTGCTAAAGAAGCTTCGTTAGCTTTTAAAAATGAAGATTCCGGATCTCTTATAGTTTCTCCTTGTGTTTTTAATTTTTCATTAAAAATGTCAACTGCTTCACTAGTTTTTGTTGTTTGTTCTTCAAGAGCTTTTGCTTCAGCACTCCACAAACCAAGACCTTTAAAAGTTTTATGAAGTAAAGGTAATAATGCTGTAAATAACAATATCCAAGGTTGTGCTTTCATCATAAAATTAGAAAAACTTGTTCCAAGAATACCTACAGCTCCTTTTACTTGAAAAAGACCTTTTTTAAATGGCGTAAATTGTTGACCAGTATACGCTAGCCCCAAACGATATCTTTCTGTTTGTTTACCTAGTTCTTTAAAAGCTTCTCCCATTCCTCTAGTTTCTGCCTTTCCTACAACACCCGCTAAAGCACTTGTAGTGAACTCTTTTTCACCTAATTGCATATCTTTCATTGCGGCAAAACTGCCTGGTTTAACGCCTAGTGCTGCGCTTTCTTTTTTAAGTCGATTTATTTCTTTTTCTCTGCGTAGTTCTTTTTCCAGTTGTTTTAATATTTTATCGTTTTCATTTCTTTCTGCTTTTATAAGTTTTAAACTTTCACCTTTTGCTTTTCTTGAAGAAGTAAGAAGTGCTCCTTGTTTTTGTTCAATTGCAGTAATTTGTTTTTGTATGTTCTTTTCTTTTCTGGCTTGTTTTAACATTATATCTGCTTCAGCTCGTTTCTTACCACCAAAAGTAGTTTTTACTCTACTTTCTTGTTCTTTTATATTATCTTGTATCTTTTGTGCAGCAGCTCTTTTTTCTATTATCATGTTTTCTCTTACTTTTGCTCCTTCTACATCTAAATCAGAAACATATTGTAAATGATCAAGTCTTGCTTGTGCTGCTTGTTGTTTTTGAGTTTGTGTAAATAAACCCAAAGCAGGAATTGCTTTACTTAATAAAGCTCCTGCAATACCTAAGAATAATGCTGTCATTAATCCTTTTGAAGCTGCTAAAGCACTTAATAAAGGACCTACAACACTATTTAATATACTTGTAAAGTTTTGTGCAATATCTGAAAATGCTGCCGCTAGTTGAGAATACGGATCGGTAGGAATTTCAGAAAAGTCCTCAAACTTTTCTTGTCCTTGCCTTATTGCTTCATTTGCAAATGCTTGTCGTTTTTGAAATTCTGTTAATTCACTCGCTGCAATACCAAGCTCGGAAGCATATTTTGCTGATGCATCTTTTACACGAACAAATAAACCAATTTCATCTAAAAGCTCTGGTTCGACTTTAATAACACCACGAAATATTCTATCAAGTGCATCACCCATAGGTCTACCAAGGGATACAGCAGCATTTCGTGCTACTTCACCTAGTTCGGTAATTGCTGTAGTATCGAACCCTGCACTTAATGCTAATGAAGTTGATCTCATTGAGTCTGCAAAATCAAGACCAAAACCAGAAGCTTCTTGTAAGTCTCTTGCAACAGCACGCACACTATTTCCTGAAACAATTTCTAATTGTTTCATAGAATCTGTAAGGGTATCTACTTGTGCGGATCTAGAAAGTACTCCGAATGCAGCACTTAATGCAAATACGTTAGCGGCTAATAGTGCGTATGCTCGTACGAGACCACCAGCACCACCGCCTCCGTCTACTGATTGTTGAAGTTTTGAAAAGTTTTTTGTTGAGTTGGCTGTTTGGATAGCTCCTTGCTTCATTCGAGCATTGGAACCATACTCCTGTTTAGCCATACGCTTTTTGCTTTTACCAAGATTATCAACAGCAGTTCTTTGTCTATTAATCTCTTTGGTAGTGTTCTTTAAAGATACACCACCGTCCGCTTTGATTACCAGTTTAATTTCTTGATCTGCCATTTACTTTCTTTTTATTTTATCGTACTCAGCCTTCATTCTTCGTTGAGACTCCTCTATTGCTCTATTGTCGAGAAATAGTAATAATTCAAATATCCAATCTTTTTGATGCTCTTGTATTTTATACAACTCATATAATAGTGGTAAATTTGTAAAATCTTTACCTACATATCCTACATCTCCATATACTCTATTCCCTAAAGAATAGTATATATTCAATGTTGTTAAAATACTATCAGGAAAATCCTCCTCATCTGGAGGACATCTTTCCCAATCAATTTCTTCGCCAGTTTGCTCACACATTCGGAGATACTGGTCTTTGGTCATACCTATTTCATCATGTTTTAGGTACAGCTCTAGTTTGTCCTTTAGCTTTTGCTTGCTCTGCGCTACGAAAGTGTTCTAAATCAAAGACTACCTCGTTGAGCCAATTATCAAACTCATTTGAGTTTTCGACTAGTACTTGGGCATTATCAGAGTTGTAATCCATTTCTTTATCTGGATCATTTGAACCTAATTCAACTAGTACTAAATCTTCTAAATAAGCTAATTTTAAACCTTTCCAACCTTTTACAGTTGCATTTGTAAACTCTTTAATAAACTTATCATCATCAAGTACTTCTTCAAAAGCTCTTGTTTTACGATTAAATTTATTAGATGTACACCTTTTTCTAAGTGCAATTAGTTCTTTTCGGGAGAGATTCGCCAGTTCGACTTCAAATCCATCAAGACCAGGAAACTCAACCCATGTGGTTTTACTATCCACTAATAGGGATTTTAGTTCCATTTGTTTCTCCTTATGAATATTCTGTGATTCTATTTTCTAATACGGTATTATCTAAAGAGCTAAAGTCATAGCTTTGGCTATAAACATCTGCTATTTGTAATCTAGATGTAAACATAACAGGATTTAATTCTAGTTGAAAAAACGGAGTACCATCACTTGGTTTTCCTACCTGAAATGCTTTTATAATTAGATTAGTACTAGTCATAAAATCATCAAATTGTGTGACATTATTGTCAGTTTGGTATTGTCGTATTTCTCCCGATGCAATACGATTACCTAAAGTATATGTTGTTGGAAACATTGCATTACCTGGTCCAGTTACTGCTAAACTGTCATTGAGGGTTTCGTAGGGTGTCCACTCTATATTATTTTGAATAGTTATATTACAGCTTATAATATTGCCCATATTTAAACTATTTAAAGTTAGGTGTGGATATACTATGAGAGGAGTTCTCGTGGCAGACTCAGATTGAGCACTACCGGGGATTGAAAATGACTCATCTCCCGCTCTCGTTAGTTTTTTACCTTGTCCCTCTAGTCTTATTTGAAATTGATTTTCTGGAACAAAATCAAATGAAGACGATGTAATAACTGCACCTTCTAATTTATAGGTGCTGCTTCCTGTTTGTATGTAGATATCAAACGACTTTAATTGTTGTGTTGTAATTCCTGAGTCAGAGGAAGTATCAATTTCTGTCGCTAAATCTACCATTATAGACTCATCTTTTTCTAATGTTAAAGGAACATTAAAGCTAAACGAAGCAGGGTTTGCTTTTGTTATGCTTGTGCCTTCAAACATTTTTGATTGATCGTGTAAAGTCTTTACTGAATACGAATCTTCCGCAAATGTTTGATTTATAGCGATGGCGGAAGTAGTATATATTCTATACTTATTCCCGCCATGCACTACGTATAGCTTACTCTCTCGAAGAAAACTATAAGACATTTCATGTACCTAAGCTGCTACCGATCTATCACCTGATCCGCTTGCTGCGTAACCAGATTGAGTATGAGAGGTAGATCCTAAGTATTTGATTTTCATTTCGTCACCAGTTAAAAGATCAGAACCGTGTGCTGCAAATTCTACAGACACAGAAATTAGGTCTCCGACTTCAATAACCGGTACTTGAAGGTGAGCTTTTGGCATATTAAATTCTACGCCAGGTGCTGTAAAGTCATCAGACCCCATAGCGTCACCATCTGAACCGACTGCCCCAGCTACACCCATATATAAACGCATATCAAATACGTTAGTAACGAGGTCGGTTGCTGCTGCTAAGTCAGTAAGTAATTGGTTTGAACCATTGGACTTTGTATCAAGGTACATAGTCATAGAACCATTAATAGTTCTAGCACCTGTAAAAGATCCAATTGGTTTATCAACGATACCAATAGTTTCTGGAGTTACATATGTAACATTGTTTTCTATGGTAATACTACCACCAGTTATATTAATATCGTAAGTTTTGTTGTCAAGTCCGCCTGAACTTGCGCCACCACCTTGAGCATCTGCATCAAGATAGAGACTAGAAAGTTTGTTTCTCAAGTAGTCAGAATCACTTGGTCCTACTGCATCAAAGTAGTTATAACCCTCTACATAAGTATCGGTTGTGCCACTAGAATGTGTTAAACTAGCGCCATCAGCATCATATGCTTCGATTTGATACTTAGAAGGATCTTCGTATGCTGTAGTTACCTGATCAATAGTAGTTGCACTACCAGACCATGTAATTTGTGCTATACCATCAATAGAAAAATCTACTTCGCAAGTGCCTATTTGGGCATCATTGAGTCTATATGTTGTATTCTCAAGTGCGAAAAAGATTTGAAGCTTCATGAGTTCGTGGACATCTGATTCTATAAAATCAACTAATGCCCCGTTTGCAGTACCTGTACTAGTTGCTACTGCTGAACCAGAAGCATCTGAAAGTCCTGTACCACCCATAGCAGACCATAGTATATTTTCAACCATGTCATGTGTACCGTCTGCTCTGATACTTGCTGCACCATGAACAAAAGGTCTTACATAAGTTGCCATTGACCATTCTGCAGGTGGTAATGCATCATTAAACCGTTTAGATCCACGGTTTGGTGTTGAACCCGCTTCATTGATTGTAATATCAGTAGATTCACTTCCTTGAGAGAAGCTGTATCCATCCAATACACCAATCCTAAAAGTGTTTGCTGCAGTTGAATTTCCTCTGAAACGTCCGAGTCCTGCTCTTGCACCTTCTTGAGTAGTAGTGCCTGTTACAGTTTTAGCAGTAACAATAAGACCACTAGCAGAACCATTATTGGTTCCTGCAAAGTTTTCTACCGCTGTTTCTGTTGCTGTTTCGTCTGCAACAAATCCGTTTCCTCTAAAGTTATTTGGAATAGCTACCGTTTCTACAGCACCACTTCCAGAAACTGAGAGAACGATGCATTTTGCATTTGCTCCTGAACCAGATGTAGTACCTAGTGTAACAATGTCACCGACAGCATATCCTGTACCTTTAGTACTTACATATGCCGTTAGGATACCACCGCCCGCAGTTGGAACGCCGTTTACTGAGCTTACAAATACTTTCGTATTTCGTGAAAGATTTAAAGCCATTGCTTTTCTCCTGTTTTCATCTTTGAAAGTACTAGGCTAGATATTTATCTGCCTGTAATTTCTATTTTAATACCTAACTTGTATTGCTATTTCTCCAATTCCTAAAGGTTCTAATACGCCTTCGTCTGTTGAAATAGACAATATAGTTGAGGAAGTTGTTGTTAAATTGGGACTTACACTATCGTCGTAAGTCAAAACGTCATTGTTATCAATTACTCTTTCGATATCCTCTAACAAAAGAGCTAGTTCTTCTTGGGCGTCTTCTTCGTCTTCAACGTAACATCGAAACTCTAAATTTAGATAACGCCATTTAAATCCATCGGGTTGATATTCCCTTGCTTCATCACCAGCTACTACACATATTTTTGGATATTGTGATATCTGGTCAATAAATACTGTATGCCCATCTACGTTATTAAACACATTTGAGTGATATGGGCTTTGTCCATTAATCTTGGCTTTGAGTTCATCTACAAAAGCATCAACTATCTTTTTTCTTGCTGTCCTATATGTTGATGCCATTAAACTCTCCTAGTTGTTAATTGTTCAATCTTTGCTTTTTTAGCTAATTCTCTTATGCTTTTTGAAATTAGCGGCTTGGGGTTGTATCCTGTCGGCCAACGCCCAGAGTTTTCAAAGGTACTATAAACTCCTGTTCTATTTTTACTAGTACCCCCACCTGTTAATGTATAAGTATACTTTGCTACTACACTATTTGCTGCAGGAGTTAAACTAACTAATCTTACTGAGCTTGCAAAACCTCCTTTTTGATTTTCAAGTGCAGGTCTACCCATATTCTTTTTAACCTGCTCAGGCAATTTTCTTTGAATTTCTTGTTTTATTTTTGCATATTGTGCTGCTGCTCCAGTAGGTACTCGCCGCGATCCTTTTTCTTTTCCTTTTGATGCAGCTATAGAAATAGCAGCAGTTCCACCAACAGATACAGATTTTCTTTTTCTTTTTGTTGGTTTTGGTTTTTGTGCTCTACCTTCTTTATTACTTGCTTTAAATTTTTTACCTGATTTTTTATTAACCTTAAATCTCATATCAGGTTTGCCTTTTTTAGTTAAAGGACGAATTAAATCTAAAGCAACATCTTCAGCTATTTGTTTTTTTAAAGGTTTGCTTCCCTTTCTACTTATAGACAACGCATTTTGTATGTCTCGTAGAGCAGATGTATTATTTTTTAATAAGCTAATTATTCTATTACTTATTTTTGCTGCATCTGTTTCTAAACCACCTGGATTTTTACCTACAAAAAGTTTAACTCTACTTTCTATTTGATATTTACCTTTTGCTTTCTTTCTTGCTGTTTGAGAAAAATCAATACCTATTGCACTTTCTAAGTGTTGGCTTATATCTATATATTCGTAAGGTATATTAAAACTTATTGGTGTATTATCAAAACCTCCACCTTCAAGTTTTTTACTTGTAGGTATACCCATCTCTTTTTGAAAATCATCTGCACCACCTATACCATACGTAGTTCCTTGCATTCCGTCTATAGACCCGGGATTTTGCCAACTTCGAAGCATAAAAACTCCTTTTGTGGTAGTATCTGCATGAGATGTTGCTATTCCAGTCTTAAAATGATCTTTTAAAGTACCTGTTCTTAGTTTATTAGTACTAGTACTAGGTCTAGTATATTCTTTATTTGTTCCATAAATAGCTGCTTGTTCAAAAACATCTTTTGTTAGTTTTTTAGTAACTACTTCGTATAATAAATCAACATATTCTTTGTATATATTTTGAATAACTTTGTCCATATCACCTACACCAGCGTCAGTAATCATTAGTTTCATTTGGACAAATCCTTTTTTACTACTTATTTGATCTCCATAAAATATGCCATTTCTAAAAGGAGTTTTATTAAAGTCAGGATTATAACCTCTAATGGGATTGTTACCTATCATTTTTCTTTTATTGATTAGTGAATGTACTTCTCTTACTACACTAATCCAGAACTTTTTATTATTCTTTTTCTTAAGTACCTCTCTTTCTCTTGTAGTAAAGGCATTGCTAGAAATAACTCTTGCAAAACTAGGTATATAGTTTTTCTGTATTTCAGCACCACCTAGTACTAAATCTGCAACTATTGGTCCTGGCAAACCTTTGGTAAAACCTATTTTTTTAATTTGCTTATTTACAACAGATCTTACTCTTTTACTTAATATCTCTTTAGCCATTACTTATAAACCTTATAAAAGTCTAAAATCCTTTTTATATGGTCAGGGAATCCAATGTTTCTAGCTATACTAGAAGACACTTGGTTTTCTACCATAGCACCTGCAATTTGCATTCTTGCTTTTCTTTCGTCTTTTAAGTAGTACTTAATCAAATCAAATACTGCAAGTTTTAAATCTTCAGGTGTAGCACTATAGCCTGCTCTGTAAACAACTTTTACTGCTTTGTGTCCTTTCGGAAAATACTTAACACCAGTACTGTTAGTACGAATTATACTATCTGTTATAGTATCAATTATATATTCATATTTACCACTACTGTCAGAATTTTCTGTGATTAGTGTAACGTATGAACTTGCTTGATCGTCTCTTTCTTGTACTTGGCTTACTGAAACCAAAGGACTTTCATCCAACATAATTCTACTTGTTCTATCATCTAGAATATCAAAATATTCTGTTTTATCGGAGCCATAGTAGTCGATGATTGAACTACCGCAATAATTTTTAACAACTTCAGTAACTTGAGGTATGATAGTATTAATTCGAGCATCAGTTTTTACTCCCTGCAAGCCCGCAAAATCTTTATACTGTTGTAATGTTACTAAATTTGCCATAATTCTCCTCTTTTGAAATTATGTGGGGAGAAACCTCCCCACATAAAAATCATTAGGTATTAACTACCTTTATACTGATAAGCCCACTTAGAAGTAGCGCCATCGATTAGATCGGTGAAGCCAATTCTTTGTGATGCGACGAGCACTCTGCGTTGATTCGCAACTTCGTAATCAGACTCGATGGTTACACCTCGTAGTCTAGGTATTACGTAGTTCTTAGGATACACAGCGACTGCTGCAGGCATGTTAACTGCTGCAGTTGGGAATTCATCAGATACTAGGACTTTAGATCCAAATACCATTCCGATTTCTCCATTTAGCTTAGTAGCCATATCACCAACTAGATTCACATCTTGGAACTCAGCATCTTCTAGCAAGTTGTAATAAACTGTAGAAGAAACAATATAAGTCACATCAGATGGATTTATACCGTATTTGCCCATGTTCTTTCTTAGTGCAAGTAGTTCTGCAGCTGTAACTGTATCAGAAGCAAATGCAGTAGCTGATTGAGTGAGATCACTGTCAGCTTCAGCTAGATGCCAGATACCATCGAAAGAAGCGCCTGAAGTACCGAAAGCACCATCAGCGTTGTTACCCAAAAGTAGGGCATTTTCCATAGCTCTTGCATGAGATCTAACAATTGATTCCCTAATTAAAGGAAGAATTGGTAGAATTGCATCTTCTTCAGTTTCGTTACCTAAGTAAGATTGTGAAATTAGTTTTTTGGTAGAGAGAGTCCTTTCAGTCATATCTATACCGCCGTAAGGTGAACCATAAGTATCACCTGTTTGCGCTAAGTTACCGTGAGGGCTAGATCCAGTTGCGGCTTGGTTAGAGGTAAACTCTGCATAGCCACTATCTGGAAGGATAGGTATGATCTGAGTAGCTGATGACATAGGGATTTCCCTAAACAATGGAGCCATTACTAGCTCTAGTTGTATGTCTCTTTCAACACCAGCTGAAACTGTTTGCTCAAAGTCAGCTGAAGAAACGCCAACGCCTGAATGAGCGTTAACTTTTTCCATGACTTCGTCAGCAAGTTTAGTGTTCCAACCTTTTCCTGTTGCAAGACCCATAGTCCATGCATCATTGATATCAGCTTCATAGGCTTTTCTCCAGTCAGACGTGCTTTCTCTTCCGAAAACTCTTTTTGATTCACGAATTGCTTCGATTTCAGCTTTCTTTTCGGTAAGATCAGCGGTAAGTTCGTTAACGACTGCTTCAAGATCTTCGTGTTTTTTAGAAACACGATCTTCTAAGTCTTTAGTAAGGCGCTCAGCACCTTCCATTCCAGCCTCTACAATCGTCTTGACTTTATCTTGCTCCGCTTCGATAGCAGCTTTTTCTTCAGCTTCTAGCTGTGCTGCTTCCTCTGCTTCTGCGTTCTCCTTAGCTTTTTGCTCAGCTTGTTGCATAGCGATTTTAGCAGCAGTCTTTTGTGCTACTTCTTCCGCGTAAGCTTTAAGAGCATCAGCATTAGGAGTTTCATTGTCAATTGACATAGTTGTCTCCTGTGAAACGGTTTTATCCGTTGCTTGTGGCGTCTCAATTTGTTTAAATTGATCAGCCTCGTTGTTATTTTTGAAAAGATTTTTGAACTCTTGGTATTCTTCCATTGAATCAAAAGATTTCGCAAGAGAAAAAGTAGCAGTTTGGTTAGCTGGAACACTAACAACTGATACTTCAAAAAGTTCGGCGTCTTTTATCTCAAATCCGTCAGTTTCTTCTTTATATTCAGCGTCCTTGACTCTGAAACCAACGGAAAAGGCTCCAAGAACACCATCTTTAATTAAATCTTTTATCTCTCCAGCAGACTTAGAGATTCTAGCTCCAAGTTCGAGACCATTATCGGTAATATCCATAGTGGTGGCTTTACCAATGGGTTTGTCATAATTATGATTAAACAAAATTATGGGGTTGTTTTTGAAATTATCTAATCCACCCGATTTTGTCCATGCATCATGACTGATTGTATCTCCAACTCTGTCGATGGAATTAGTACTCGCTAAACCACGAATATTAACTCCTCCGTCATCATCTTCACCGAGAGTTTTAAAAGTATTAGTCCAATGAAATATTTTTTCCATATTAACTACCTACTTCTTAGCCGCTTTAGGAGCGACTGCCTTAGCTTTAGCTGCTGCCTTAGGTGCTGCTTTTGGAGCTGCTTTTGGAGCAGGGGCTGCTGGTGCAGGAGCTTGGGTTTTCATCCACAAATCTGGAAAATTTGCTTTAACCATTGCCTGCATTCTTGCCCAAGACCCAAAAGGTCTTTTTGCTACCATGAACCTAATAGGAGCATCATCAGCTGCTTTATATTCTACGGGGGACATCATGCTTCCCTTCTCAGCAAAGTATTCTGCTAATTGTAAAAGTATTGCTTTTTTATTCGCCATTATTCTCTTCCTCTTCAGGTGGTCTTCCACCTTCTTCGGGGTTTGCTGCACTACCCGCAATATTAGCTGGGATTCTTAAATCATCATGACCTTCAATCATTTCTAAGTTTAACGATTCCCTAGCTTCGTTTGGTGACATTATGCCTGAGTTTACTAATACTTGGTAATAAGCTGCTTGATCTCTCAACTCTGGTTGCAGAGCAGGGATGTTAGTAACATCCTCATTTAACTTAAATCCAAAGAATCGCTCAAAGGCATATCCTAGTTTTCTTACTATTGGAAGTACTGTTTCCAAGTAGTAAAGTCGATGGTTAGGTCTAATATTTGCATTATTCCCTCCATCTAAAAGTATGGGTGGAACACCCATTGCTTCTAAAATTATTTTCTCATTTGCTGCTATGGAAGATTGGAAGTCTAATTCTTTAAAGTTAATTTTTGTTAAAGCATCGACTTCTAAACCACCATCCAGTATAAGAGGTCTTCTTCCCCCTGTTTTAGGATTATACCTAGTTTGCCAAGCCTGCAGCATTCTTTCTTTGATTTTCTCAGAAAGAGTGTTTGGACTTTTTAGTACTAATCCTGGAACTGCTCCGTTTTTAAAGAAAGTATCTTGAAATTTTCTCATATTATCTAGCAGATACATTGTTCTGTAAGCTGGTTTCAATCTGGGTACGCCCCTATAGATTGAATTAAATGAGTTTTCCTTAATATGTATTATTTCTTTAGGAGCGTAATCTATATGACCATCATACTCAAACTTTTCTATATATGTTTCGGTATGACTATGTATTGTTACGTTATTTGCTGGTAACTGATAAATATGAGCACCATCAAAGTAAATAAAAATATTTCCATCTATTAAAAGGTCTATAATTAAGTTTCTTTTAAAACTGTTTATATCTTGAAAAGGATTTGGTTCTTTATTTAGTATTAAATCTACACGACTTCTTCTTATGCCATCTCTTACTGGTGCTATACCTTTTATTTTTCCGCCTATTTCAAAAGGAATGTCAGCAACATCATCAACAATCATATTTACGGCACGATTAACTACCTCTAATTCTTCGTAAGCTGATCGATAATTATCTTTCTTTTCACGAGTATCAAGAGTTAGTCCTTCTTCTAAAGCTATAAAACCCTGCGCAGGATTTAATTTTTCCTCCGTACTAGTTCTGCCTAAAAGTCTGTCATACCAAGCCATGTTTTATCCTCATTCTCTCTACCCATCGTTTTTGTTTCTTTGCTGTGACCAACTTTGGTCTTTTTCCATAAATACTGTGGAGCCGCATATGATGGGCTTTGCATAGCGTGGCAGCTTCATAATAAATCTCTTTTTGATGTTCTTCAATAAAAGTTTCTCGTACTTCCATAATCTCATCTACAGAATTTATCGTAATTTTATTACTTTTCAACCAAGTTTCTAATAGCTCGGTCATTCCGTAGAAGTGGTGAAACTCTAGTTTTTCTGTATCGCCACAAATAAAGCATTGGGTTTCTTTTTTATAACCTGATTTGGCTTTATCCCTAACGTACTTGACTAAATCTCGTTTTAAATCCATAATATCCTATTTATTAAAAATTATACCAAAAATTCACCTTCTTGTCAACAATTATTTTTTCGTAGGTGAATAGTTAAAATGTTGTCGCTGATGTCTCAAAAGTATACAGCGCATATCTAAGGGCATCTGCCATGTGGCTTGCCATATTATGTTTAGGACGTTCTTTCATTAAATTTGGATTATTATCCCATTGATATTGGTCAACACAAGATAAAACTTCTTTACATTTTTGATCTACAATCAAAATATCGTTATCAACTATACCTGCAGCGTGCGAAATTCCGTCTAGAACGGATTTTTTAGCATTTATAGTAGAAATATCGTAGTTTTGTGCAAAGTCATACCTAGTTTGTTGAGCTGCGGAGTCTATAAAAATCCAATCAATATCATATTTATCAATTCTTTTGCGAATCTCAGCTGCGTGCTGTTCAGTAGTTCTTTCCGCGTTTAGATACTCATCAACCACATAATATTTTTGTTCGTCCCAATCATATGCTATTACACATAATGCTGTTGGATCTTTGTAACCAACATCGAGACCCGCAAAAACATCCATATTCCTAGTATCTAATTGACTTAAATCAGCTACACACTCTTCAAAATTAAAATTCCATATTTGTCCTTCATAAGTATTAAAATCTGCTAAATACTCCTGAGAAAACTCAGCTGCAGACATTGCTTTTTTAGCTTCTATAATGTCTTCTTCGCTGAATCTTGGATTTTCATGATAGGTTGCTCGTATAGATGCCCAATCTCTAAATTCATCACTATAACCTCTGTGATAGAAGTCAGCAAACCAGTTGTTTCTTCCTCTAGGAGTAGAAATAAATACTGCTTTGCTAGCTTCTTTATCGAGAGTTGGACGAAGTGCAATATTAAATGCATCTTTACCATCTGCTAATGCTGCTTCGTCAAAAATTATTAAATCGTATGATCGTCCTACTGTAGAGTCGACCTGATTTACAGATCCCATTCTTATAGTTGAACCATTAGAAAGTTCTATAACTTTATCTTTTGCGTTATCTCTTACCACCTCTAGATCAAAGTGCTTTATTAGTTGCCTTTGTAAATCAAAAGAGATTTGTGATAAAGCGTAGTTTGGTGACATAATTAGTATGTGGGAGTTTGGCACGAGAGACACAAGCTGTCCAATTACATTAGTTATATAAGTTTTACCCTGCCGTCTAGATAAGGCGGCACACACAAACCGATACTTGGGATTATTGATAGTATTAATTAGAGCTATTTGAGCAGAATTAGGTGAGACACCTAATAGGTCTAGGTATGAGTCTATGGGAAGTTTTATGAACCTATTACTAGGGTCAAACTCCATTATATCATTGCTTAATATATCTTTTCTGCTAACATCTAACATTAGTGTAATGTTCTATTTTTATTCATACTAGGTAATTTGTCTTCTATTAATAGACCCTGAGAATCACATAGTCCTAAAAGATACAAATACCCTATACATAACTCTTTCATTGTTTCATCTGCGTGTGAAACATATCCCTCATTTAAAGCTTTTTCGTCTAAAAGCTCTAAAGTTGTTGCGCAAACTTCACCAACATGATGAAGCCAATTTTCGTCTTTACCTATCATTTTTACCCATGTTATAATACATTAGGGTTAACAGGTGTAAGTTTAACTTCAGCATGTGCTGAAAATATAACGTGATCAGGATCTTTTTTAATAATCAATCTCTCTCCACCCGATGTATATACATTTGATAAGGAAGTTCCACTTTGTGCAGTTTGTACAACTGTTTCTCTAAGAGTGCTTCCTGAATTATGTAACATTACATAATGAGAACCATCAACAGTAGTAGCTGTACCTGTACCTGTGGGTGAGGGTATTGTTGTACCCATCAATTGAACTGTTTCCATTTTTATCTCCTACGCTTATTGCGTCTTTTCCTGCGTTTCTGTCTCCATTTAATTGCACGAAGTCTTCGCTTAGCTTCTTTTTTGGTTTTAGAAATCCCGGAAGTATTTGTTATTTTCCAACCATACTTTGTTTTGATGATTGGCACTTTACCATTTTACCTTATTTGCCCAGTACGCTGCGGACATTTTACCCTTACGTATATTTCTAGCATGACGAGCTTTGAAGCTTCTTCGTCTTGCTTTCTGTGCTTTAGACTTTGGTTTTTTACCTGCACCACTAACTCCTTGTTGACCAAAACGGATAAGTTTTGTTCTCTTACCAACTTTTGCTACAACAACGTGAGACTTTTTAGGGTGTTTTGGTGTTCGTTTAGGCGTATTATATTTTCTAACGCCAGCTCTTTTGAGTTTGCCGTTTCTAGTTTTTCTGGCTTTACTTTTTCTTCTTGCCACGACGCCTTCTCCTTGTAACAGTTTTAACATACGTAGGTTTACCTCGTACGCCCTGTTTCTTAGCTCTCTTTCTTCTGACAGCTGATCTTATCTGCTTTTTAGTCATGCTCGCTGCTTTAGCTGCTGGAACACATTTAGGATACCCTTTTCTGCTTTTCTTTGCTTTTTTCCTTCCACAAGGTTGGTATTTGCCCTTCTTTTTAGGTGCTCCAATATTAACCCAGCGTTGACCAAACCATTTTCCTAAACCTCCTCTAGCCATTATCGTCCTACCTTTTTCATAGCAGCTTTATGAGCTTGAGTAAAAGTTTTACCCTTTCTCATTTGTGTTCTCATAAACTTCATATGCTTTTTCGTGTGATGACGACGATGCTTTCGAAGAGCGTTTGTTTGTCTTTTGGTAAGTTTCTTTCTCTTAGCCACGTCTATATCTCCCACCAGCTTTCTTGTACTCTCGTACAAGATAAGCATTAGCATATGCACTAGGGTAAACTTTAAACTTTCTTTTAGTTTTTGCTTTTACCCTTGCATATAACTTTTTATTGGTGGGAATATTACGTTTCTTTTTAGTAGAACGCTTTTTCCTTTTTCTTCTAGCAACCATGGCGTTTCATTTTCTTCTTACGCTTTTTGCCTCGTTTTTTCTTTTTACCCTTTTTAGGTTTGTAATGATAAGGCATTATGATTGTTCCTTAATTAGAGTATAAATACCCCAAGCTAGTGCCGGCCAAGCAAGCATTTCGATTATTGGTGCTCCCATAAGAATTAGAACACTACCACCAATGATAGTTGCTCCATCCCACGAAGTCCTCTCGGCTACTCTAGCCATTATCCAGTCCTTGACTGCCATTATTTTATCCATCATAGTTTTCCCCATTTTTCTTTGGGACATTTAGCCCCACTTACCCTAACTTTTAAAGGCATAAAGCACATACATGCTTTGCAAACCCTAAGTTTAGAATATTCTGTGCAACCTTTGCAAATCAATAATCTAGCTTGAGCTCTCGTCATCTTTTTCCGGAGTAGTAGTAACTTTTCTATAGTATACAACCACTTCTTTTAATTCATTTATATATCGTTTGAGCTCTTGCATATTATATGCCATTAGTTCATAGTCTGGAACTGACATTGCAAAGAAAACAACTTGTCCTTGATCTTTTTCTACCCTTGATAGAAATTCATCTATATTTTTATCTGAAACTACATACCAGTAGGGTTCTTTAAGATCTATTTCCCGAGGCATTACGGGTTGAATAATAGTTCTTTCTATTGCTTTTGTTGTTATTTCAACTTCTTTCTTAGTTGGAACCAGACTGCAGCTGGATACCATCATCGAGATCGTCAATATTGCGACTATCTTCTTCGATTCCATCAAATACCTCCTTAGTAGCATTGTTAGCTTTAGGTTCTATTAAACCTGGCTTTGCATATGCTAATTTTGTTAAATTGTGTCGTTTAAATATATTCAAATAGCGATTCATTTCGCCTTGAATTTCAGCGTTTCTTGTTTGCATTTCTCGTAGGCTATTACCCTGCAGTTCTAAGTCTCCCTGCAGCTGTGCTATTGCAGCATCTTGTTCTTTATCTCGGAGTTGATAAGCAGCGTTTTCTGCTTTTAAATTTTCGTTTTCTATATACAAACCATAGCCTAAAAAGCCCATGATTAGTATTACTCCTATAAGTAATTGATTCATAAAGATGTAATCCTATAATTTAGTCCTGATGGACTCCTGATTTCTATAACTTCTTTTGTGTGAGTTATAAATTTTAAGTGTTTGTCTTTTTTGATGAGAAACTTTTTAACTATATACTGTCTATCATCTGTATCACCCCACTCTTTGTTATAGCTAACGTCTAGTCTCCAACGCTTTGAAAACCAACTAACTAACCATAACCAAAAACTTTTTAGTTTATGCTTTAGACGAGCCACTTACTTTCTTTAACCCCTCTTCAGCTTGTTTTTTACTTGCATATCCACATTCACTACCTTTCCAATTAAACTTCCATATGTCACCATCTTTAAAGATTTCTCCATCTTTTTTAGGTGTAGCTTTAGTAGTAGTACTTCGAATATCCTTTTTACCGTAATTATCTAACATTTATTTCTCCTAATTGTGCATCATCAATATTGTAAATATAACAGACGCGCCACCAACAATGATGGTTCCGCCTACTGTTATGATTAGAGTTTCTATACGACCCAACGCTTTTTCTTGAACTTCCATTCTTGAAAAAATCGTTTTCCATCGTTCAGCACACTCTTTTTCGTGTACAGCTAGTCTCTTATCTAAGTCTTTTATATCTAAATCTGCCATTGTGTTGCTCTTCCCTTGAGATTATTAAAATTCATATTTCATCTAGTATATCAAAAATTGAAACCCATGTCAAGAACTTTTTTCCTGAGGTATTATTCTTACCTGAATCTTTAAGTTAGCTTATAATTTTAATTCATGAAAAAATTTTACAGATAAAAATAAATTTGGACGTAAAATTAACTTAATACTTGTAAGTATCTTATGAAAATATTTTATAACTTTTTTCTTTATAATACATATGTACTATAAAAATTATAACTGCCAAAATTCTTTTATATCTATACTATAAATTTTTACGGGTTCTGACTTACCTTTAACCAGTATATCACCGATAGGCTCAAACCTATGTGGATACCTACACTGCTTAACTGTATCTTCTGATATTATAATTGGATGTTTTTCGTAGTCTCCTCTACCTGCTGTTGCCTCTAATCTCGCTGCAAGGTTAACAGCATCTCCGATTACAGAATAATCGAATCGAGTTTCTGAACCCATGTTTCCTACTATACAAGTACCTGTATTTACTCCTGTACCAACATTGATTGGTGGTAAGTTAAGTCCTTGTTCTTTAAATTCTTCATTTAAATCTATTGTCTTTCTTCTTATCTCTATTGCACTTTTAACTGCTCTGTCTGCGTGGGCTGGTTCGTTTAGCGGTGCGTTCCAAAAAGCCATGATACAGTCGCCCATATATTTATCAATCGTTCCACCGTTTGCCAAAATTATCTTTGTCATACTGTCCAAGTAAGTATTTATTAAGTCTACTAAGCCTTCTGGATCATCATTTTTCTTAAATGCTTCCGAAACTGGTGTAAAGCCCATAATATCTGTAAATAGGAAGGTCATTTCTCTTCTTTCCCCGCCCAATTTGAGTAAAGATGGATCATCTTGTAACATTTTTACCATGTCTGGTGATAAATAAGTACCAAACTGCTTTTTAACCTGCCTTCGAAGAAAGAATTGTGTAATAAATGATCTAAAAGTAACGAAAGCCCAGAATAAAAAGCCAATTATTAGTACTCCTGATATATCTACTAAGTATCCTTGTACAAAATACCATAAAGCTCCATAATAAAGTGCTATGAAAGAAAGGAAAAAAGCTGGGATAGATAAGAATACATTGGAAGCTGTTAGTAATAGTACTAAAACTAGTGCTAAAGCTGCTGCAAGTTCTGCAGTTTGAGTCCAAACAGGCTGTGTTGGACTTGTTCCGTTTAATAAATGATGTAAAATGTTTGCTTGGATCTCATGAGGGTACATCATGCCTTTTGCTGTAGGTACTGGATTAACAACACCCTCTGCTGTGACACCAAAAATAACAAAGACTGCTCCTTCAACAGGGTTTTCTAAATAGTCTTTTGCTTTTGCTCTGTAAAAATTAACATTTGATGTCATCCAAACTCGTCCATTAGCGTCTGTATCTACTTTTGGATAACTAGGGATACGTAACCATTCTACACCTGTATCTCCAGTACGAATTTGATAACTTGGATCACCAACTGCAACCCTCAACATTTCTAGTGCGAAGGAAGGGTATATTTTATCTCCTGCGCTTACGGCGATAGGAACCCTTCTTACTACGCCGTCTAGTTCTGGTGCGCTTGTTACTAGTCCTACGCCTTTTGCGGACTCTGCTAGGCTTTGTGTTTGTCGTAAAATTCCCGGATACTGAAATAGCCATTCTGTTGGTTTACCTCCTATTTGAGCAGTACCTACGTGTGGTCCGCCCTCCGTTGCTTGTGTTGAAGCTGCATAAGCTAGTACTGTTGGTACTCTTTCCATCATGTCAGAAAAAGCCACATCATTTTCCTTACCTCTTATATCTGGATCAGGCATAAGAATAGTTATACCAGGTACTGCTTGTGTTTTTGTAATTAAGTCTGCATATAAACTTCTGGGTAAAGGATAACCACCATATTCCTTTATTATTTCTTCGTCTATATCTACTATAAGTATATTATCGTTTTGAACCTTTGATTGAGTTGACATTAAAAAATCAAAAGTTTTAAGTTCAAGAATTTGAAATGGAAAAGGGTTCCAGACTAGTAGTGCTACTAATCCTAAACCAACTAGACTGTTGATTAGTTTATTAATATTAATTTCCTTGTGATACTGAAACCGAACAACCACCAACAGTTACACAGTTTTGTGAAAGTGTATAGTTTTGAGTTGTATTTCCTACCTGGCTTAAAGATAAGTCTGTTCCATAAGTTCCATTTAAGGTAATAGTTGCATTATGTGCACCATTGTTCTTTTGATTTATAGTAACTTCATTATCATCATTATAAATAGTTAGTGTTAAATCTTTATTACCGTTTTGCATTTGTTTAACATATACATCATTATCATCACCATAAATATTTGCTATAAGATCGTGAGTTACAGAATTACTGTCTTGTTTTTGGCTTCCTTTGAATTTATTATTATCACCGTGTATGTCTAGTCTTACAAAATTACCACCAGGCTCATTTCCATCATAGTTCCAATTTGGAGATAAACTATTATTATTCTCATATCCTTGACCAAAAACTACATCATTATTATCTCCCCAAACATGAAGTTGAAAATCTGTATCATTACAAGTAGTAACGGAACACTTTTGACGAACTTCTATATCATTACCTACTCCGTCAATATCTCCACCCCAATTATATCCAGAACCCCAAGCATCTGTATAACCAAAGTAGTTGTTGTTTCCAGATTGAAGTAAATCTATAGTATTATTGTTATGATTAAAAGAAAAGTCTACTAAATTATCAGACCCTATTTGATCAATACTTACACTAAAGTTATCTCCGCTTTGTACTTGATCAATATGAACATGATTATCACCAGCGTTAGCAAAGCTCCAACCAAGTATAGCCATACAAATTCCTAGTATTATTGCTATATTAACCCATCCCAAAGTTTCGACATAGGAGTCATACTTTCGGTGTGGTTGATCTCTTAGTAATATTTGTAAGATATGATGCATTACATTATCCAACATACTGGGTATACACACCAATAAGGGTTAAAGAACCCTAACATCCATAGTATAAAAATCCAAAGAGGTATTTGAATCCAAAGTTTTCCTTTAGACCACTCTCTAAATTTTAGAGCGTTTTCTTCAGTTAAACCTATTTTATTAAATAGTTTTTGTATAAGCCATTTCATTAATTAACCTGCCTAATTATTATATTGACGGCTTCACCGTCTCCAACCGTGATGATACTTTCTTTTTCATCTGTTATAGTTTGTATTCTAGCATTTGCAGCTATAGGTAACTTAATACTAATTGTTCCTTGCACTTGTCTGTAAAACCAAATCTGACCAGAATCATCAACAATAGTATTATATTGAGTATCTGGATCTAGTCCTGGTTTTGTACCTTCTATTGAAACGGTATCAAAACCACCAGAACTTTTCTTTCTACTAAGTAAGTCCTTTTCTTCTATTACTTCTAAAAGGTCTTGTAAAAAATCTACATCTAATAAGTCTATGTCTAACTCTGAAAAACTCCAATCTTCTTCTTCTGCTAAGTAATCTGTTTCAAGTTCGTTAAACTCAAGAAAATCTGCTGTAAGTATATTGCTTGAGCTGTTTTCTGTTCTTGTTTCTTGTACTGCTTGTGTAACTTCTGCAGGTGGTGATACAATAAATAAATTATCTATTTGTGCTACTGTAACATTTTCTATTGTTACGGGCTTTACTGGTGGGGTTGCTATTGTTGATACCATTGTAGCTTGAAAAGCCTCATTTAAAGTAACTGTACCACCATCATTAGTTACTGTTATTTCTCCTGAGGCATTGCCGTTTGCATCTGGAAGTAGTACTATTAAAGATCTTCCTAACTCATCGATCGTGCTTGTAAAGTCTGTTCCACGAATACCAATTTGTGCTGTAGGAGTAGTAATCTTAATATTTGCTTTATTCATATTACCAGATAACCCTGAGGTAAATCTGGCTGTTCCCATCGCAAACCGCATAGTCATTTTAGATTTGTCTGGGTTTGGGTCGTAAATTACTTCATCAATTACTACTCTACTGTGTTCTGTTAATCTAAGGTTTGAATCGTCCAAAAACTCGATAGCCAGTCGTCCGTTACCTGTATTCAAAAGATCATAAAGTAGTATGTCTTGATCTACAAGTGCAACAAACTCCTGGCTATTCCGTGTAACTGCCGCTTTCCCTGTTTGCTCTATTATATCCCCGATCGGATCAGCAAGTACTAAACTAGTAAATAAACTACTAGTCAGAACTATCTTTTTGGTTAATTGTAATGGTTGCATCATCTGAAGTAATATCTAAATCTACTTTTCCTGAACAAGTTGTAACTCCTTGTGGACAAGAGCCTGATTGTTGGATAATGTCTATATTGCCATCATCACCATCATAAGCCATGATTAGTATTTGATCTTCATCTTTTTGCGTAGTATTAAAATCATTTCCATCACCAGCTAGTTCTAGTTCCCATTTATTGTTATCTGAATCAAAAATTTGAGTAAAGATGTTTGTACTTCCTGTAGTGATAGTTAGATCATAGTCTAAACTTTCAGAGGAAGCGTTTCCACCTATATCAAGATCCCATTCATTAGAGTCTCCACTTATAGTTAGATCTAAGTCTAAACTATCTGCAGAACCCGTAGCACCAATATTCCAATCAAAAATATTACTATCGCCTGTAAAAGCCATATCAATATTAGATTGATCTAAAACTATTGGTCCAAATAATTGGTTACTATTACCAGTTTGGTCAAGATTAAAAGTTATATTACTACCTGTGATAGTCATATCAGTAGCGCAAGCACCACTTGAAACAGTACCACACATTTTATTACCATAACCAATTTGGTCAATAGTTAGAGTTAGAGTATCACCAGACTGTTCGATATAAATCTCGTTGTCTGTATTTGCATATACTAACCCTGAAAACAGTAAAGCACTTAATGCATATACCTTTATTTTATTCACTATTTTCTCCCGCGGCTAACTTCCAGTAGCCTCTTTTGTCGCCTTGTTTGATGAGTGCGACTACTGCAGCTTCTATAGCTGCACGGGTTGCAACAGTAACACTTTCGTTCTTTGCAACTCCGTCTTCAAATTCTATTAATTCTGTATCCAAGTCGATGAATCTAAATACATCTAGTCCTTCGCCATAGGATAGTATTGTTTTCTTAGTCTGAACATTTAACAGTATTTCACCTGTCAATGTACTAATACCTCTTAAACTTACGGTCACTACATCTCGTCTATACATAGTTGTACGACCAACCCCTAAATATCTTCCACCTCTACCACCGGATTCCATATTAGTATCATATCCAATAATACCACCTTCTAGTATTATACCTGCAAAAAGTAGTGGTTGTATACCTTTGTTTTCATCATGCTCTTCACGAGTACTTCTTACAATTTGTCTTTCTCGTACGAGATTATCAATACTGTGTCTTTCAACTACTCTAAACCATTTACCTTTTGCTGCAGTTTTAAGAGCATCTATTAGCATTTCAGTACCACCCTGCGTTACTGCAGTTGAAAACGATGCCAAATTGTCCTTGCTTTTTCGTTGTCCAGTTTTATCAGTAAATCCATAAACAGCTACAATTGGCATCGATTCCGCCGGAGGTAAGTTCATAAGTTGCTCATAAGTAGGCAACTCAATTACCTCTGGATTTTCAATACACTCAAAGGGTATACGCTTTGCAATACCAGTTATGAGATCTTTCTCAAAACCTCTGTCAAAATCGCAAACTTCATAGTTTGGAATACTTGCGCACCCTGTAAGAAGAAGCACTAGTAGTGCAACTAACAGTTTCATTAGAACCCTCCAGTACCAATAGGTATTGTAATTACTGTGGTACTACCTTCCTCGTCTGTAATAGTCATTTCAATAACATCACTACAAATACCATCTGCGTCACATACGCTAGTCCTCTTATAATAAATTGTGTTTCCTTCTAATGTGAAACTACCTTCTGTAGCAGCATCTATGTTTCCGAACATATTGTCTACTAATTGTTTAGATAGTTGTGAATAAATTCTTGATTCTAAGTTTCGGATAAACTTAGCAAGGGTTGTGTTTTCTTCTTCTCTTTGAGCTGCCTTTAGTGCTGATTCAATTTCATCTTGTATTTCATCTCGTCTTGATTTTTCTTGGTTCTCAATAGTTAAGTAATGAGCCGACGTACCAATACCACTAAAAGATGGATTTTTAAATCCATGCACTAATTCATCTGCGGTAACTGTAGCTGTAAATCCTATTAAAAAGATTACCAAGTAGTAAATAATCCACTTCATTTCTTTTTCTCATTTTCCTTCATCTGAAGAACCGTGTTTACTTTTTCCTGTAAACGAATCATATCATTATCGAGCATTCTTATCTGGTCTATTAATCGAATTAATGTCATGTGCATATCTTTAATTGCAGGATTAATAACTTTTGTTATTGTAGTCCATACGAAGTAAACAAAATACCCCAAACCGACCATAGCCACAACGGGGAAGCCAAACTGCTGGACTGCATTAATCACGCCTTGCATCTAACTTCCCATCTTCTACAAAGTTTTCTGCTCTGGCTATTCTTCCTAAGTCTGGAGCTAAATCTAGTGCAGCACTAACGCTCGTATCTAGCTTTATCATATCGTTGTTTATAGTCCCAACCCTAGTAATAAGACTATTGCAAAAACCTTCTAAAGTTTTTATTTGTCCAACCACTCCGTTCATAATTTGTTTCATTATCACAAATATAAACATACCCGCAACTAAAGCTCCTGCTATAGGTGCTCCTAATTCAGCTATAAGGGTAAATATTTCCATGAGACTATTGCTCTTTCATTAATTTTTTGAGTAGTAAACCATAGTTTCCTTCACCAAAAGGTATTCCAGAGTTATCTTGTATATTAACTTGATTTTTTATATTACCTGCCTTAGCTTTCTCCATTTCTGTTTGAGCTTTCATTTCGTCCATTCGCATCTTATGGGCTAGGGCTAGTAAATCTGCCATGTCTTTGTTTGAATAAATCTCTGTCTCATCAGCTTCCTCTAGTTTCTTTTCTATTAATAAGTCTAGGGTTTCTGATAATTTAAAACGATTTCTATATCCAGTATCCAAATAAACGGTGTCGATATATTGTCTGATTTCTCGTTTGTTTAAAGCCTCACTAACGGTGTCCTCTGTCACACAAAGCTCCTTTGCTGCTGCAGGAATGCTTCCGTGCTTCAGATAACTGTTCGCGATCTCTAGTCCTTCGGGACTCATTTTAGTTACTATTTTCTTACTCATGAGAATATTATATCAAAATCAGAGGTAGTTGTCAAGATATATTTTTTAGTAGGTTTTTGAAAAATTTTTTTAAAAAGAGTGTCATTATGACGCATTCGAATAAGTCTTTTATGTTTTTCAAAATTCCCAAGTTGCGCGTGTTGGAGGGTGCTGATGGAAAAAAATTTCTAGGTCATTTAACCGCCCCTGTCAAGATATATCGTAATTATTTTCAACGAAATATCTTGACATCTCTGAAAGCCTTACTGGGTAAGGGTTTCAGCCATTGCAGCAACTTTTGGAAAAAATAGCATCACTCTACTTCTAAACATAATCTGCGCAACAGGTTGCGCAAAATGGCGCACTTTTCGCAGAAATGCGCGTACTTTGAAAAATAATTTGAAAATAATTTTGATGCCCTTCTGAAAGCCTTACTGTATAGGGCTTTCAGGGGCGCGTAAATATTTGGAAAATTTACGCGCAATTTTTGGACATTATGTGGCATTGCGCGTATATTGGTTTCATGTCTTGGCTATGTGAGATTGAGATGCTAACTCATCATTTTGTATTTGATGAAAGGTAAAGGACTAGATCAGAACAGCAATGATCTTAAAAATATGTTGGGTGTTGGATGGAAACATTAGAACCGCTAAATAGCACATAAAAGAACGCGCCACGATCGTGGGCGGAGGAAATCGCGGTCATCACTATTTGGGATTTATTATCATGGATAAAAAAACTCAATTAAAAATCAGAAGGAGAAAAAACTTAGCTAGGGCAAGAATGATCCGAGCCGAGAAAATCCTTGCTCACAAAAAGCGTGAGCGATGGATCGACACATCTAATTTTATTAGATGGGTTGGCTTGGTCGGTGTTCAAGGTTCATCAGCACTTGTGTTGTTTGAATTTGGGCTGTTGTCTTACTGGTCGATTCTCTGGCTTGGTTTATGCTGTTATCAATTTTCAGCTATCGTCAATCTTCGCGAAGCGGTACTTGTCGCGAATGAGACAAGGCAGAAATTTGAATCTGGCAAAGGCTCATCAGAAAATACTGTGATAGCTACCAAGAAAAAAATCAGACAAGAAATACCATATGTTGTTGGTAATTCTATTGGTCTTATCTTGGTTGGTTGGAACATTATTTCAATGATGTAATGGTGAGGGGGATGCCACATCATCCCCCATTTATTTTGAGGTTGTTATGACTGAGGAAAAAGCAAAAAAGAAAACCACATCTAAAAAAGATTTGGTTCGACAGATTGCAGAAAAATCAGACGCTTTCGATCATGATTCGCTAATGAGAACCAACGCGAAAAACATCAAAGCGATTTTGGATTTACTGTAAATGGTGAGGGGGATGCCAAATCATCCCCCATTTTTTAGAGAGGTAAATATCATGGAAGCATGGGAAATTTTACTATTCATTATTTGTGCGGGGGGCATGATGCTCATTCCAACTGGCTATGATTTAATCAAGGGCGGTTTCAGATGGGATGGAATTGCGGTCGGACTTTTAATGATTGCCTATGGATGCTTTTGCGGATTCATCGCACTTGCTGGAATACTAGGTTATTAAACTATGGGTTTGGGTGCTACCTATGAAGCACTCCTTTTTATAGGAATTATTATGAAATATAAAATGAAAAATAAAAGACTGCCTAAATCATTATTCACCTTGCTGATTGATGTTGAAACACATATGCGATCAGAAAACAATCTGATGATTTATGATATAGGCGGGGCATTTGGTGATATTCGATCTGATAAAGAACCGATCACTTTTCAATGGTATGTTGCGGAACATATTGCACCATCATTTTGGAACTGGTCATATAAATCAGATGAGAACACCGCGCGAACTCCCTATCGTTTTGATGGTCGCGCGGATCGTGTTTATCACGAATCGATGAAAAATCCATGTTCTACGATTTCACTTGAGGATATGTTCAACAGGCTTACCGCCTATATTGAACAGGCTCAAATCGTGACATCTTGGAACTGGGGATTTGATTCACGCGCTATCAATGCAACTTGGAAAAGATATAATCATTCTGATTTTGCGCCAATCGTTAAGGCTCAAAAAAAGGCTATGTGTTTATGGGATATTTTCCACTCCTTAGAGGTCAATAAGAATTATTACAAATTCATTAAAAATCTACCCGAAGAACAACGCGGAAAATTTTTAACTGAATCTGGAAATATTGCCACTAGGGCAGAGGTTGCAGGGAAAAAATTCTCTATGGATTTTGACTATACAGAGGCGCATTGGTCATTAAAAGATGTCAAGCTTGAATGGTCAAATGGTTATCCAATGTTAGAGCGTCATATAAGAGCAATTTTATATGGTGTGCAGATAAGAGATACTGACAGAATGACAATTCCATTTGTCGGAAATGTCAGAATCCCCCATTGGTCGGATAACAAAAAAGAATTATCTTCTATTGAGAAACTGCAAAAACGCGGAACTCTCAAGATTCCAGAAGATCAACTTCTAAAAACTGCCTAAATCCCAAATGGCACAAGCTGGGCATCTTGTAAAACTGCCTATTTAATTTAACTATATGAGGACTTTTATTATGTCTAATGTGATCGATATGCAGATCGTAAAACTGCGAAGCAAATTGGAATTATTATTGGAAGATAGAGAGAAGCGGATTGAAGCTATAAATTCCCTAAAGAGAATTATTAGCGACTATAAAGCTACACCGCCTTTTTCATTCGATCCAAGAAATTCTGTCGGTAAAACGATTATGCAAGACCAACTTTTTCAATATGAGAAAACATTGGAAAACCATCAGAACCTTCTGCAGATGGAACAAAAAGCTATCTACAGCCTAAGGAATGAAATCATGTTTCTTGAATTTGAAAAACGAACGCCAGAGGTGAGATATGAAACCGACCAAAACTGAAATGGATCAACACCATTTTCAGGATATGTTTTTTCATATCCGAAATTCAACGCGGATTCTTGACGAAATCCAATTCAACTATAATTGTGCTAGAAGGGATAAAAAATATTTCTTTCCAAAAGATGAATCGGAAATCACATCTGATTTTCATTATCACGCGCTGAAGGTTTTACAGCTTTTGGAATACTGGGAAATCGTAGACAAGGATTATCACCGAAAAGAAAAGATAGCGAATTTTTATGAGAAATACGCTACTGGCGTTAATGATAAATGAGATGTAAACGACAACATCATTGACGCCTTCCGCCAATCAACCTTCTAAGATTGGCGGAACATATCCCCCAACCATGCGACTGCAATGCATGGTGAAATGGCGGTCATTCGACCGCCATTTTTTTCGTCTGTATAACCTATGGTTATAAGCATATAACTTTTGGTT
>VTLG01010978.1_pt1 | contig 53176 bp, 71 predicted proteins | sample 4694571 | NCBI WGS metagenome assembly VTLG01 (sample SAMN12604809, study PRJNA352737) | marine metagenome | biome: ENVO:00000447; feature: ENVO:00000209|ENVO:00000569|ENVO:01000036; material: ENVO:00002151; isolation source: viral sequences binned using virsorter ... | reverse complement strand
CTAAAAACGGAACGGGTTTTTGCCTCAGAAAAAGAGACAACATATCGGTGTAGTCTACAATTTCCCGACGTTCCTTGTATAAATGCAAACCACGGTCTACTCGTTCTACTTCCAACCACGGGATATCTAATACATCCTCATGCCACTGCTGTTCCACAGCAACATCACGTATACGAGCCTTATTAACCAATGCTAAAATTTCATCGCCGCGTTCGTTGCCATAGAACACCCCCGTATCACGGTCCAAGCCCCCTGAAATGCGTATGCCAAGCCATTCTCCAAACTCCTGGTAGTGCTGGTCGCTCATTACCTGAGTACTTTTCAGGCCAAGCTGTCGAAAGGCTAATGAGTGCAGTGTTCTGAAAAATGGTAGGTCTTTACGGCTAAGTTGAAATTTATCACAGGCCCGATTTATTGATTCCTCATTGGCTGCGCGAGTAAAAGCAAAATAGCCGATATAACGAGGCGGAGTTCCAGTTTCCAAAGCACCATCAACAAGTTCCAATAACTTACTTGTCTTTCCCGTGCCAGGAGGTCCGAGGTAAATGTTTCTCACATTACATCCTCTTCATTAGCCTTTAACTCAGGCAACGCATAGGGGGTTTTATCTGCAACAAATTCTGCCACATGGTAAACATTCACGCCCTTACCTTTTAAGTTGAAGAATTTATGCTCACCACCTATGTCAGACAACTGCGACGCCATTTGCGTGTGGTTATATTGCTTGAAATTATGTCGCGCGCAATAGTCTAATAAATCTTTTAACCTAAAATATGTACGGTCTTCATTTGTCCAGGGCTTACCAAGCAACAATTCTTCACGTGTTTGAGCTTGTGCGCGATCCGTGCAAAAGGTTTCTAACAGGTTAAGGAACTGCCCCTGTATAGACACTTCTTGCGGCACATCAATTATTTCTACCTTGTCCAGCAACTTCTGTACCAACACTTGCCATGGCCGTTCAGACATTTTAGGAGGCATCATATTTAAAGCCTCCATACAGGCCCGTTGAAATTTGGTTTGGTTTTGCAGGTCTTCTGTTTGCAATACCAGCCTGTCAGACCCAACGGTTAAGAACCACAGCGGCGGATCACTGTTGAATTTAGACAGGTTAGAAAAAGTAGGCGTATAGTCGGCAGGGCCTATGCCAAATCTTCTAGACTTACACGTTGTTGCGTCACAATAATTAATAATGGGTTGATCTTTGCAACGGTACCCGTAATCTTTTTTATGTAGCTGCTTTATGACCGCAACTACCTCTGACGACGGCAAAGGTGGATCCATGTAGCGACGGTTATATTCTTCTATTTCAACTTCCCATGTATCCTGAAATGCCTTGCGTAGATAAACCCCCATGTTGAACAGCCCATTGTTGCGTGTTCCTTTTGGAAAGCCTTGTTCACAAAGGTACTGCAAGCAAGGAGGCCCTTCTTCCAACGCATCGTTTATATTAACTTCCAAATCTTCAAGTTCAACTTCTGTTAAACGGTGTTTTTCAACTAGATCCAGAAATTCACTAAGCGTTGCCGAGGCCCCGTCCGGCTTAAGAGCATAGCGCGTAGATGCTTCAGCCGAACAATATGGCAAATTTAAGGCGTTCCCTATATCCCCTCGTTCAAGAAGTAATTTTTCCTGCTTTGGAAACACTTCCCCCTGAGAATATCCCAATGCGGCAGATAATTCAAATAGCTTACGCCGCATTAACGACGCATCAACAGCCTCCTCCATAAATAGAAAAAGATGGGCACCCCCACTTTTTGAACGACTGACAATAAACGGTAGTTTATATTCCTGCAGACGTTTTTGTATGGCGGGAAGGTCTATGGGGTATTCATCAATATCAATGCACCCCCACAAACAGGTGCCGTCTTCACGTATGGGTACAATACCAATACCTGCCGACCCTTCAGATAAATGGTCGGCAAATACTTGGAGCGTTGGTGTTTCGCGAACTATGCTGTAACGGCTATCAACTTTTCCACTATTTTTCGAACCTGTGGCGTTGTCTTGTCGCCGCAAATAAGCCAGCTCTAGTCCTGTAAAAGCATTTGCAAATCGTTCAATATCAGACACGCTTGTTACTTTCTACAAGCTGTTAAAAAGGCACCTCATCACTACGCGGTTCAGTTGCATCTACTTCACCCTGCTTGACGGCTAGGGCAAATTCATACGCCGCTTTAAACAGTTCTGAGTCTTTTTGAGCGCCCGTCATTGTTTTGTAATCAATATCAAGGGCAGAGCCGCGATTAATAACCCAGCTATACCAGTTGCCCTTGTTATTCTGCTCCAATATTGATGTGAGCTTGTACATATGCGAAAACATAACAGGCGCACGGCTTTCCCGTATCATGGACATCCAACTACGCGCACGTTTTAACTGTGTGCTTTTCATGGATACCATGGCAGGGGTCCACTCAGACATACCCTCGTTTAGCAGTATGATGTACCACTGTGCCGTATTTTCAATATAATTTCCGTTTGGCAATACATCTTTATTATCTTGGCTTCTGCTAGTTTGGGCCAAAATATCACTGGTAGCCGCATGGCGAGCAACAGGTGCGCCTTGACTAGCCTCACGAGGTGCCCATTCAATATATTCACGCCTAAACGTACACGGCACCACATGGACGCCTGTGTTGCCCTCATATATCTGCTTGGTTACCGAATTTAATATACCTCCAGCCTTTGCGCCTTCAATATAATCAGCGGTACCCTCTTCCGTTTCGGGACTCATTTTTTGTAACAGTTTCAAAAACGGCGTTGCTGTATCCTCCACACCAACGTTTTCAAAACCTGTGGTTACTAAGTCCTGTAATTGTGGAAGTGCAACAGCCGTAGCCTCCTCCACTTCTTTCACGGCTTGAGCTTCTTTAGCCATATTTAATCTCCCTTGTGTGAGGTTATTTTTGCAATCCGCCCTTCATAAATTCCAAATGTTTCAGACGGTAATTGAACACCCTTGGAACGCATTTCACGTACAAATGCCCGTAATGTCCCATTGTGTACGGTCTCTTTACGCTGTACATCATGGCCACCTGCTACAGCATCGCTATAAAAGGCCCCTGCCATGTTGTCTTCACTTTTGTTAAAGGATACAACCACCTGATTTTTAATTATACCTTCATGGTTATTATCCCGTAGCCAATTGAACGCCTGTGGTTTATTAGCTTCGGATATATGTGCGTGGACGTCATCACGTATTGATACATCAACCCCATTTTCAGTTGTTAATGATTGAATACCCATTTCATCCATGGCATCAGGCACCAGTTCCGTTGCGTATTTACGATATGTGGCCTTGATACTTTTTAATGTATCATTTGCCTGTTCTTCTAAATCGCGCAGCAGTACCAACTGCTCACACAACTGACGCAACTCCTGGGTTGTACCTTGGTCTAACTTATCAAAGGCCTCCATAACCTCTTCTAAGGACGCTTTTTCTACTGCAAGGTCAGACACTATTCTTCTCCTTTCTCATGTAAGTCCCACTTGATGGGATAATATTGTTTTTCCTGGCGGTCCCATTTTAAAAACTGTACACGACCACGGTTGTAGTCTCCCGCAACCATAGTAGCCATGCCAATCGCAGCAGGGTCGCCTATCAAAAGTAAAAAATCCTCATCGCAATATTCGCGCAACTTACGTTTTAAACGTTGTAACGTAGGGGACGCGCTAAAGGTAACTTGCCCCCGAGGAAGCAGGTACACAATGTCACCATATTCCCGTGCAGGAAGAATATTTTGGCCAGGAGCCTCTTCTTGAACAGCATATACGGTCATACATTTACCTTTCTTCTTTCTAACGCGGTTTGCGCTATACCCATGTACCCTATTAGCAGTGTTGATACAAGCCTAAAGTTATCTGAGTACAAAAATGGAAGTAAACTGCGGATCTTTGCGCGCGCGCCATTTAGGGTCCTGCGCTACCTTGTAAACTTCTAATAGCCCTCTAATAGGGCTTAACCTCTTGTTTATACTGAACTATTAGCAAACCCTATTAGAATATTGGCCTATTAGCTTACTTGAAAGGAACACCCTATACTTCGAACTGCTCGAACTACTATAGGGCTTGTTCACTACCTATATACAGGGTAAAATAGGGGTAGAAAGGAGACAAGCGTGGAAGAATTAGTATATCGATTCAAAACAAAGCCCTACGATCATCAACGTACAGCTTTGAATAAATCATGGGAGCGTAAAGAATACGCCCTGTTTATGGAAATGGGGACAGGTAAATCTAAAGTATTGATCGATAACATTGCAGTATTGTATGATCGAGGCTACATCAACGCAGCTTTAATTATTGCGCCCAAGGGAGTTTATCGTAATTGGGAAATGAACGAGCTTCCTGTACACTTGCCTGATCATATACTGACGAACATTGTTGTATGGAATCCGAACAATACGATGGCGCAGCAAAAACTACTGGATTCTCTTTTTGAATACCCTAATGAAGACCTTAAAATTCTTTTAATGAACGTAGAAGCACTAAGCACCAAGAAAGGAACAGCGTTTGCAGGAAAGTTTTTGAAAGCGCATAAGGCTCTTATGGCTGTTGACGAAAGCACCACTATCAAAAACCCAAAGGCCAAACGTACCAAAAGCATTTTGAAGTTAAGTCTATTGGCCAAGTACAGGCGCATATTGACAGGTTCTCCAGTTACAAAATCACCTCTTGACCTGTACGCACAATGCGAATTTCTTGACCCAGCATACCTTGGATACTCGTCCTATTTCTCATTCCGCTCACGGTACGCTATCATACAGCAGCGGTCAGTCGCTACGCACTCATTTCAACAGGTAGTAGGGTATCAGAACCTTGAGGAATTAAATAAAACTCTGAACGAATTCAGTTATAGAGTGCTGAAGGAACATTGCCTAGACCTGCCAGAAAAAGTCTATACACGGCGCACGGTTCAATTGACCAAGGAACAAAAGGCAGTATATACCGATCTAAAAAAGTGGGCCATTGCAACCCTGGAAGACGGAGACATAACAACCCCCAACGTGATTACTCAACTATTGCGGCTACAGCAAGTGACCTGCGGCTATGCTAAATTTGATGACGGTACGTTTAAAGAGCTGCCCAGTAACCGCATAGATGAACTACTAGCCATCTTAGAGGAAACAAGCGGCAAAGTCATTATCTGGGCCAATTACATCTACGACATAAAGCAAATCAGCAAAGCCTTGGCAAAGGCATATGGCAGCGATAGCTATGGAACATATTTTGGCGAAACGTCAGATGATGACAGGCAAAGCCTTGTTGCCAATTTCCAAGACCCAAGCCACCCCTGCCGCTTCTTTGTTGGTCAGGTCCGTACGGGAGGCTACGGGCTTACTCTTACACAAGCCTCTACCGTGGTATACTATTCCAATACATATGACCTTGAGGTCCGTATGCAGTCCGAGGATCGGGCACACCGCATAGGTCAGGTGAATAGGGTAACCTACATCGATATTCTGGCTGAGAAGACCGTCGACGAAAAGATAGTCAAGGCATTAAGAAAGAAGATAAACCTAGCCACCGCTGTCATGGGTGAAGCGTGGCGCGAGTGGCTTGTTTAGGACTCACGCACTATGTCAGCTAATTCCAAAGCACGATTCCCTACTTGATCAGCCCAGTTGCTATCAAGCATTTCATCGGCAGCACGACTATACTCCTGTCGCTCCATAGCATCTAGCATGTTGCGAAATTTACGCAGGGTAGGCATCCCCATGTTGAAGTGCATATTGATAAGCACCTCTTGAACCTGTTCGGTTAACTCATAAAACCAAGGGAAGGCTTCAGTTAATTCGTCTATAGAAACCTTTATGTCATTCAACAGCAGGTAATGTATTTCATCGTCACTTAAACCACGACCACCTTTTTCATCAATGTTGCGACCTGCCCCTATTGTCCAATATCCTGCAGGACATCTATAAGCGTATTGACGTATGCCTTCATGACGTTTTAAGGTTTCAGTTACGTTATTTAAATCCATTATTTTTTACCCGAAGCAAAAGCAGAACCTGTTAATATAGCGCCGAACGCTAAGTGAAATAAACCGCCCCCCATTAATGTGAATGGGTTATGTTGTCCTGTAAGTTTCTTCATCAATTCCATTTGAACCATCGGTTCTGGAGTACTGTTAATGATTTCCATGAATAAACTTATGTCTGGTCTATTGATTCCGTACCATATGGGGACGAACATAAAATCATAAAAGCATATCAACAGATATATAATCAGGGCCGTCCAGCGCCATGTCATTGTGGCCTTTTCGTGCGCCGTTAGTTCTGTTCGTTGCGCTTTTGGTTCTTCGTCTGTTTGTTGCGCTTTTGGTTCTTCGGTCATTTAAATACACGGCGGGGTACATCTCATATCATTCACCAACACTATAATCACAGTTACAGCTACCACCACCAATGCCAGTATCAACATTGCTCGCTTAATATTCATTACAGCACTGTTTGACGACGGGGTCTTGCATTGACGATACCGCCTTTGTTCATGGGCGCTGGAACACCTGCTAGTTTTCTTTGCTCTACGTCTCGTAATACATTTACAGCCCTTTGCTGCAAGTTACCAAGACCCTGTTGCACGGCTCGTGGGGCCGTAATCGTTGCGGGGGTTTGTCCGCCAACATAAGGAGCAATATACTCCCCAACAACAGGCAATTCAGCTATAGATGACGCCGAAGGAATATTAAACTCAGGAATTTTCATAGGTGTTCTAAGATCTCTGTAGTTTGTACTCCTGTCTCGATCTACATAAGGGGCTGGGCCACCAAGACGTTCCCTGCTGATATCTCCTGGGTCAAGTTTAGAAATTCTTTCTATTTCCTCAGCTTCTTCTTGCGTAAAATAAACACCTGTGGTTGCGCCAACCAAGTTAATTAACGACCGTCTAGAAAACCCAGCTTTTGGAACGGCTGTTTCAAGCAATTCTTTGGCATTTGTTGGATCCGTAAGGGCTTTCAATAAAGCCTGTTGAGTTTTACGCCCTAGAACACGTTGCACAGCCGTTAAAGCTCTTGCTCGTTGATTTAAGACACCAACATATACACGAGCTACTGCACCAAATGGTTTACGACCATCTAAAAGAGTACCTGTTAATTCAGGATACATACTTCCAGGTGTATTTTGCGCATGGTAATTTAAGACCCCTAAACCTTGCGCTATTTTTTCCATACGGGTTAGTTCCCCCTTAGAATAAACTTCTTCTAAAGCACGCCTAAACCGGAAGGGTTCTTGTCCTCTTCTCCAAACTGTTCGTAAAGATTCTTGAAGAGCAGTAGGGTCTATATGTACGCCTCTTCCTGGAGAATATTCCGTAATCATTCTTACAAACGTGGACTTAACGCTCTCGTCCATGTTGCTAAGAAGTCTTTTCTTTACGCCCGGATCAATACTTAAATCACTAACTAATTTGCGCAAAGCACCATAATTTTCAGGAGCACGGGTTAAAACATCTGAAACAGCAATATCTGGTCGAGTAGCATCAATACCCAGCGCCTTTAAACGGGTATTTCCCGCTAACGCTTTTTCTAATTTTTGGCCAGCAACTAAGTTATCGCGAACTATCCTATAAAGTTCTGCGGGTTGATCATTTAATTCTTGAAAAACCTGTTCCGCAGTACGATTACCTTGTGCGGGTGTTAAAGCTCTTAACACAGGGCCATATTCAGACATGAACTTATTATGCGCGTCCATGTCGAAACCTGTAATATCTTTTAAAGCACCTGTTTTTAAGCCTTGGTCAGCAATAGCATCGTCAATATTGGCTTTACCAACAACCTTGTGTAAGTATGTTTGATATAAGCCACTTCTTAAGAGATCCTCGGCCGCAATATCATCAGCAGCACGTAATCCAATATCTGAACGATTTAAAGAATGAAGAAGCATCCCCACATCTTCTGCTGACGAGTTGGGAGGAATAAGTTTTTCAAAGAAAGTTGTAGCTCGCTGATTAGCTGGTCCTAATGGTTGTTGATTAGCAATGTTCATGGCTGTGTTAATGTTGCCCTTGGAATATAAACCCATAGCCTCTTTATAAAGGGCATCCGCATCGTCTAAGCCACTAAGAGCTTTTCTTATTACAGCTTTTCCAGCTTGATTAGCTCCAAGGTATTTTGGAGATCCATAAACAAGACGTTTCCTTAAATCTAACAAAGCCGCTTCCGTATTACTTGCAATCCGCATATCTTGAGGACTTTTAGAAATATTAGATTTAGACTTTAATTGACGAATTTCTCTGATCATGGAAGAAACATCACTCAAATTTGCTGTTACTTCAATTTCATCAGCCTTGTAATACCCAGCCCCTTCTTCTGGCCTTCTAAAACGAACCGTGCGTCCAACTCTTTCTGGTTGCGGAAGATTTATGTCCATAGAAACGCGCTTTATAAAATCTGATAATTCACGATCTGGGGCTACCCGTTCTGTTAACAGTCGTGAACGCTGCATTCTAAATATATCAGGAACTTTGATAGTTATGTTTTTATTGCCGACTACATCTTGTAGAGCTTTATTTGCAGGTCTAAATACCTTAGTGGAAAAATATGATTTATCGCCGCCCATGAGAAATGCTTTTGTGTCGTCAAACGCCTGTTGAAGCTTGAGATAAGGACTTTGGCTTGGGAACACATCTAAAGTAGTACCTGCACCCGAAACCTCAGGACCACCGCGCATTTCCCTACCTTGTTCTATCAATTTTTGTCTTAGATCATTAACAGAACCGCGAATTGTTTGTAAATTTGTGGCAACTTCCCGTGCATCAGATTCAGCAACCGTGTTAATAATGTCACGACCAGTAGCGTAAACGCGCTGGTTTGCTATTTCTTCTGCTTTTGATCCAGGAATAGCTTGTTCAGGAGCAACACCCGTAGTTCTTCGAACTTCCTCTACACCACCCGCATCTACATCTGCCTGAGCTCGTGCCGTACCGCCTAATTCATCTAATTTGGCGCTATAGTTTTCTCCAAGGCGACGAAAATAATATTCTTGATCGCGAAGTTTTCGAGCTTTTCGTGTATTTCCTTTAACTGCTTCTTCCGCTCCTTGACGCGCTAGGTGGTCTGCATAATTATACATTAACTGGGGCGTGTTCAAACTTTGTTTTAAAACTTCTCCTTCCCCAACTTCTATATCTCGCTGCCTAAGCGCCCTTTCAAAATCATCAGCCGAGGCTATATCACCTACTTCTTTGGCCGCACCTCCTCTTTTGGCTAGTCTGTACAGGCCGTACAAACCCTTCATGGCTACTTGACCACCTAATGCCCATGCTGCGGTGGTTCCGGCACCTTCAAGAAAAACACTTGTATCAGTATACGAAGGTTTTCCTGGATCTGGATAAGGCTCGTTTCGCCCATCCAAACCTGCACCCGCATTATAAAACATCCATCGCAATGGGGCAGAGGCGTCTTCACGGTTTGTTTCTGTGTTAAAACGAACAGGTCGATAACCAGCCAGACGTAAAGCAGAAACACGTTGGTCATATTTCGCAAAAACCGCCCCATATATTTCTGCAAGACCTCCGGTTACGGTAGCTGCTCTAGAGATAGCAGCAGGATTACGGGTAGCTAAAGCTGCACTCCCTCCCCCTATCGCAGTTCCTGCGGCTCCAAGACCTGCTTCCCATAGAAACGGCTTTACACGCTCCATAATATCGGTAAAATCTTCAGACGTTACGGCATATGAATCAATAGGTGTTCTTTGCTGTGTTACTGGATGAGTAAACAGAAGTCTTCCTGTATTTGTATCTACGGCCACCTGAAATTGTGAAGGTGAGTAGCGTATATCAGATCCCGCATCTTCTTCAACTTTATTGAACTTGGCAGACAGAACACCGTTCAATGTTTTTGAAGCAAAATCTGGGTCTCTTTCATTCATACTAAGTATGTTGGCTATTTGCGACTGTACCGAACGAACAGCATCTCCCTGCGCATCAGTTAAGCCTTTTTGCCGTACATCAACACCTTGATCTGCAAATAATTTTTCTTCTTGTTCGTGCGTAAGGGTCTCATCTATCCAATCAGCTGTGCCTTGGGCTGCTTCTTTGACAACAGTAAAAGGATTAAAGGAAGATTTACCGTCTCGATCTAATAACCATCCAGGGTCAAAAAAGATACGACGAGCAGTTTCTAAACCCCCTTCTGGTTCTGAAATAGATTGAACAGGTCCAGCTAAAGGGTCAGGGTCGGGTGGAACAACAGCCGTATAGGGCAACGGAGGAGTGCCCTTTTGCAGTGTTTCTTCTTCACCCGCACGTCTTTCCTCTCGTGCCGCATTCATTCTATCAAGTAAGCTCATTAGTATTTCTCGCTATAGGTCAAGGCGATTGCCATGATTGCAAATATGTTCTGGATGCTTCTCTAAGCTGGGGCGATAGACCTAATCTCTTTGTATTCTGCATTATTTCTGTAAGAGCATCTATTTCTCGGTTTACTTCTTCTCGTGCTTTGTTCTTAGTGTAACCATATTTATTCATAAGAAGTTTTTCAAACTCATCTAATACAGCCCCACCCTCTAGGTCTTTACCATCAGGACCCTTCTCGGGTAGTCCATAGTCTCTTAAAACAGAGTCTGCGTCCTTTAATTCACCTGTTTCTGTAAAATAGTGTGGGGCAAGTTCAGGCGAAAACTGGGCTAAGGTAGTTTTTTGGTTTGGACCAAGTTGCAGGGGAGCAGAAACCAAAGCCCTCGGAAAATCAGGAAATTGCGAAGTTTGTTCTTGCGCAACAGGTGCGGCCTGTTCTCGGGGAGCAGCAGCGGTTCGCCCGAGCCATGCGGGGGCAGGTTCTCCAGCTATATACTTGTATTGTTCCGCAAATTTATATCTGTGCTGGGGATTTGCCATTTCTTTTTCGCGTTCCTCAGGTGTTAAACCACTCAGATATAACTGCCGTCTAAGCTGAGAATGCCGATCAACCTCATTGTTAACCTTTTGCGTTAATACTTCTCTGAAAATATCTGCGGAAACAAATCCGTTTTCATTATACCCTAACTGCAAAAGCGCATTTGCAACATCGCGGTCAGTTAAGCGGCCTCCAGGTTCAGAAGCCCTTGCAACGGTGTAGGCCATGTCATACAGCAATGCTTTTACTTTAGATGGCGCGGCGGCGAACTTAATAAATGCTGCTTTTTCGTCTTCATTTCTAAATTGTGTAGTAGCATCACCTTCTGCGCGATTAATTATTCCTTGTGCCCCCTTCGCATCCAACTTATTCAGATAACCTGTAACGCCAGCACGGGAAGTCCTTTGTTGATTCCCTAACCAGATTCCTGCCTCTGGCTTTCTAGAAATCTTATGGTCGTCTTTTGAAAGTTTAGTTATCCCTTTGTAAAAACCTGTGTAAGCCTCTCTTATTGCTTCTCCACCTGTTTCCCAACCAAGAGCACCTAAGAAATCTGCACCTGCGGCAAGAATTGTTCCCGCTGCTCGTGTAGGGGGTGAAAGACCAGGAGTGCCGACTCTTCCCACTTCAGTCAAAACCTGATTGGCTTTACTTACAAGTCCTACGACTTCACGTTCTTGACCCTGAATTTCCTTTCCTTCTTCTCGCTTAATCGCCAACCCTGTTTTTCCAGCTGCGTCAGGCCCTGTATTCTGTATTAATATAATGCCTCCTTTACCATCAGAAGTCATCAACATACTCTGCTGATCAGTACCTGCTTTTGGCCCCCACGAAGATACTGCTCGTTTTTCACCAAGACCGCCTCTTTTCCACCGACCCTCGGGATCAGCATCAATACCGCCTACTTCTTTAGTTGCAACTATAGATGTTCGCACCATGTTTTCGTAAGCCGACCCCGCAGGGCCATATTCCAGAAATTTTTGCCAACCTCTGTCTGGGAAACCTTTTAACTCTCCTTCCTTTATTATACCCTTACGTCTGAGCTTAGAGATAGCAAGCTGGGTTGCGTTTTGTGCTCCAGAAAATGCACCGCCTATGTTTCCGCGAGTCACATATCCAAGAATATTATTGTAACTTGGATTATCCATTTCCATGGCTACCACACCACGAAGATATTCAGGAATAGAGTCCAAAGTTTTAGCAGATGCAGAGTTTATCTCTTTCATAATATCAAGCGATAATTTCTGATTTCCCGCAAGGCGTTTGGCTAATGCCGTCCGTGCAGCGACACGCTGGGCCTTATTTTTCTCACGTATATTGTAAGCCATAACGCCGACGTCCTTGCGCCGTGCGCGCTGGGCTTGTCTGGCTTTTGTAATCTGAGGCATTACATTTAGCCCAGCCTTGCCAATGGCTTCTCCAAGCGGACCAGGAGTAGCCATTAAGCCCAAACCAAACATCATCAATGCAGTGTATGCGTCTTCTTCTGATTCACCCCCCGTTATGCCAATAGTATCTTTTGCTATTTGTCGGGCCTGTTCATTAGTAATTGCACCTGGAATAACAGGCATACTTAGATCAATAGAATCGGTGGGAGCTAACGTATCTTCGTTTGCTTGACCTACAAGAACATCGTCGCCTTCTTGGCCAGACAGATCTTCTTGCATATTAGGACCTGCGCCGTACAGCCTGTTCATTTCTTGTCCCGCTTGAAGAACCTTTGAATTAAGTTCTTCTGGGGTGCTTGTATTATCTATTTCTTTAGCCATGTCTGAAACTAATGACCCAAGCCCAGTGTCGCGACCCGCTCCTCGACCCTGCAAACCAGGAACTCTCTGCCCTTGGTTCATAGTCATACCCGTACCCGTTGCACGGGCCGTTGCGCTTGGAGCGCGAGTAGCAAGGCCCTGAGGTACAACAGGAGGAGGTGCTTGAAAATTTCCAAGCCTAGGAGTAAACGCCATAGCTGCTAACTACCCCCTGAACCAAATATACCGCTCCCTTTAAACAAGCCGCCTAAGCCTGTAAGAGCCGCCCCTGCACCTAGTAACGTGCTTAATGGTGATGGGCTTGGAGCCGTTGCTGTTGTAAACGTACCCTGTGCGCTTGGCACACCGCGCAGAATATCGCTCAAGAAACCAAACCTCTGGTAAGGTTCGCCTTGTCGTTGTAACTCGGTTTGCCGCCCTGCATCTAAAATCTGTTGCTGTACCGCTTGCTGTTGAGCACCTAACTGGCTCAGTACATTAACATCCTGTTGGCCAAGTTGTTGCGCCAACTCACCCAGACCAGCCTGTCGAACGCCCATCACACCTGCTTGATTACCTAAATCACCAAAGCCCTTCCCTAATTGGCCCAGCGTTTGAGCCAGTCCTTGTTGTCTACGCTGCTGGTTTTCAAATGCTGACTGAGAAGCTCCAAGAGCTTGTGTATAGTTTCGTGATAAATCAGTCTGCAGCAATCGCCGTTGTGATTCAAGCACGTTTCGATCAAGTTCTGACTCAACAAGGCCCTGTCTTGAACCGCCAAATGCGCCTCGACCAGCAGCTTCTGAGCCAAGGGCAGTTCGTCGTATATCGCCTTGGCGTGAAAGTTCTTGCAACCCTACATCTGTTGCCAATGTCTGGAACGGGTCCATAAACGCGGCAATTTGACTTGGATCAAACTTACCTACGGAGCCAAGTCCGGCAGTTACACCTTGTCCTAAAGCCTCTACACCAAGACCTATCGAACCAAGACCTGTACCAAGGCTCTGTGCGCCAGCCTGAATAAATGGGTCTTGAACTCCGATACCCGCTTGCGCTCGCTCTATGGCTTCTTGTTGTAAGGGTTGTAATCCAGCAACCTGAACAGCGGGAATATCTACGGGCTGTATCCCACTTGCTGGATCACCTTCTGTTCCAAATGCCCCTGTAAGAAGCTGCCTTACAAAATCTTCTAAAAATGGTGCTTGCCGAACAATACTTTCAGAAGTGGTAACGTTTCCGCCGTCTTGGAATCTTTGTACTTGCATCAGGCCCTACCTTCCAAGTCGCGCATCATACCATACATGGCACGGGCTTGATCTTGGCGCGTACCGTTTGGAGCCGCACCCTGAACAGCTTCGCGAGTGAATACAAATTCACCAGGAGTAAGCATGGCGGGTACCGTATCCCGATTTTGTGTCTGATCTCCTGGTACATAAATACCTTGATTAGCAAAAAGCTGCGTTGGCGTAACGTCTTCTAAGACCACATCCAGGGGAAATTGTTGTTGCGAAACACTGCCGCCAGCAAGCATCCTATCTATCATTTCTTGCTCTTGTTCACTAGGCACCGCCGCAACCGCCTTTGCGGGTTTTGTGCTAAGTGCTCGAAATCTTTCATTTAATTTTGTCTCGCGTATTAAAGCAAGTTGCTCAGGAGTTAAAAAGCGTATATCTTGACCAGGGAATTGGGCTAGGGTTTTATTTCCTCTAGCCAATTCCCGATCTCTAATTCCCGCCCCCACAACTTCTCTTCTTTTAGCAAGAGCTGCTGCACGGGCTTGAGCGGCTTCAGGACTTTCTCCTGGTTCAGTAAGAAAACCACCAGCCAAAGAACCAAGTCCACCACCCAAAGCCGAAGCTATTCCTTTTGTTCCTATTTGTTTAGTTAATTCGTCACCAATGATACTTGGTAAACCGCCACTTATTTTCCCGACAAGGCCTCCAAGTGCCGTGCTGGCATCTTCCGGATTAAACGCAAACACTCCTGGCTTAACTCCTTCAGCTAATTGTTTAGCCGAAGGATGAAGTCCGCCACCAAGCACATAACTGGATCCACCTGCTAAAGCTGCATTCAAAAGGGCCTGTTCGGTCGATTGTCCTGCCAATTTGCTACCAAGCCCCGAACCTATCGCCGCTCCCCAAGGACCAAATGTCCCGCCTACAACAGCTCCAATAGTGGGCGCAGCCTTTTTAAAGAATTTCTTTATACTTTTAAAAAAGAACTCAGGTTGACCTGTAATTGGGTTGATACTATTGAGGCGCTCACCAACAACGTATCGTTTTGGGTTTTCAATACCCATGTCGATCATCTGACGGAATAATTCGTCCTTCAATCCAGGGTTCGCATCCAACACTTCCTTTGGCACAACAGTTTCGCCTTTGGCGGCATGGACCATGTACGTGTCTTCATAGCGGCCTAATGAAGCCAAGCCATTCGCAATAGCGGGGATAAATACGTTATCTAAAGGTATTTCGCTGGGGATAACATCAGTAATCATTTTAGCTCACCCCTACTACTTTTATCAAAACACCAACAAGCATTACGATAATAGTTCCGCTGGCTGCAAGGAGAATAGTCTCAAGACGTTTTAGTCGCGCATTCTGTGCCCTTGTTTCTGCGCCACATTCAGTTAGATGAATAACCATAGATTTCTCTATCTCATCAATTCGTTTATAAGCCCCGTCTACTGTTTTCTTTACCATGCATCACCTATAGACATATTTTGCACGTGAGAAAAAGCAGGGGCAGCAACATCCTGAATTTTTGCCGAGCAAAACATACCTCACTCCGTTATCTATCGCAAGAAGCACAAATCAATTTTTTAGCCTTTGCCACGAACAATAGCCTTTGCTTTGCTCATAGCTCTATTACCAAACCAGAAACTTAGGATGGCTGAAAAAATAGCCATTACATCTTCAGTCCAAGCAGCTTGCAACGCAGTTACCCAATCTGCTCCTTGGGTCGTCATTAAACTGTAAATAATACCACCCTCCACTGCTAAAAATGTAAACATAAACAGATAGGTAATAACGGGCCGAACACTCGCTTGTAACGAAACAACCCACCCGCCTCGTGTTGCCAGAGCCATGTCGTGTTCGTAAAGTTTTTCTGTTTCAACAATTTCAGCCTTGGCGTCCAATTCGTCCAGCTTCATGCTAGATAACGCCTGAGCGTATTGGGCCTTGGCCTCCAACATAGCGAGTTCTTGCTTATTGGCTTGGCCTTGCTTGAAAAACCCAAGTATCTCTGGAACGATTGATGTTCCAAACCCCAATAAGCTGCCAAGTAAAGTTATCACTTCTTCGCCTTACCTTTTGGTGTGGGCGCTCCAGGCTTGCCTACATATAGGCCAAAGAAGGCGGCACCTGCTCCAACAATAGTGCTGATAAACGCCGCTTGTGCATTTGTTGGATCTGACAGCGCCATGAACCAAACAGTGCTTTGATAAAAGGCGTATATATAAGCCAGCATAATCAAACGGGGAATCACACGAAATTTATCGAGCAACCCCGCCACTTGATCATACTGAGTTTGTTCTTCATCACCATGGTCAGGCACTAGATCAGAAACCAACATTTCATATTCTTTGGAGGTTTCCAACACCTTGACTTTATTAGTTTTTGCCATGGGTTATTTTTGGTGTTCTCTAAGAAGCAATGCACCAACTGCGGCGATTGCTCCAACAACCAAAATCCAAGTTTGTTCTGTGAAAACAGAAACACCAACGGCTACTGCCGCAACACCTGCCCAAGTGCTAGGTTCTAAGATTCTATCAGTAATATACTTCATAGCAAATATCCCTATTCAGTTTCGCCATTACGTCCAATATCTTTTATCTGTTCTTTTAACTCAGCAACACGCTCCCTACGAGTTTCATGCCACGTAGGAAGATCTTTACATCCAAGTTGACTTAAAACTGTCGTATAAAAAAGTAAACTGTTTCGTTCCAAAACACGTATCCGATCTATAAGGCTAATGGTAATGCCGTGTAGTTGTTTAATGTCATTTTGAACATCGTCATGATGGTCTTGGATATCCTTTTGAACATCATCCGTTTCATTTTTAATTTCCTGCCTTAACTCTGAAAATTGACTAATAACAGAACCCGTTAGCCATTTTAACAGCCACCAAACCACAAATCCACATGCGGCGGCTACTGCAACAGGCACACCGACGGTTTCTATGAACTTGGCTATGGCGGTTCCGGTCATGTTGCATTAACCGCGCTCACACATCTTTTATCATCAATTATAGGAACCTCCATATTTTTACCCGAACCAACGATACAGCCAATATCATCTGTAACAGACACAACCACAGTCCATGTTTTTGTTTTAGGGTTTCTAAAAACCCGAACAATTCTTCCTTCACCACTTTCCCCACGGGCCATTATACGCTCTCCGTATGATTTACTAAGAGACTCTAAAATCACAGCATAGGGTTGACACATCATTGGTGATTGTTGTGCCAACACTGAAGAAGACCACCCGACTAAACATAATATGAGGATGAGCATATAGGGCATTAACTTAATTCCAGCATACTGGCTACGACATGCAATCTATGTGCCGTAGCAGCCTGTATTTTAAGTATTTCAGATTCCTCCACAACTAAAGGCCGTGTCAATAATTCAACCGTTGTATTGGCGCTCACAGCCTTAACTTTGTATAACGAAAACACGGCAGATGCTGCATTTGTTAATGTAAGTGAGATAGTATCCGCATTACCGCTATCTTCTGAAACCAAAATAGAGGTCACTATAGCCGTTGTAACTGAAGGACACGTATAAAGCACAGTTATATCTGTAGTGGTCAGATCAACTTTAGCGTTTTTATATGCCCGTGCCATTAAGATAAAAACCAGGAAAGAGCAGAAACCTCATCTTCACCAATTATTTCTTCTGGAAGTTCCACATCATCTAAAGACCTCTGTAAAATAGCTAAAATAAGCTGCATTGTTTGAGGATCATATGTTTCTGTAGCAAAAGGAAGTGCGGCGTTCAATATTTTAGACATTATCGCCGCCCATCTGGTCGAACATCAATTCGCGGAACACCTAACTTCCAGGCAATATTTGTGCCTGAACTTTCAACACGAAGAGCCATTTGCCTTCCTCTTGCACTAAGGAACAACTGTTCCGTATATTCCTGAACATCAACTGTTTTAGTTGCCGTAGCGGTGCCAAAATGGCCCCGCATGGTCAGAGCCTCATAGGCACTTCCAGGAAAATTCCTTGGTCTAATGGTAAACTTTACAGCGGGAGACTCATCAGTAGATCCAAAGAAAGAAACATCGGGTATTATTTTTCGTATAAATTGGAACTGTTCTCCATCGCCAATATCAAAATCTCCACTTTCAATGTGGGCCAATATTCCGGCAGGTGCATCCCCTTCTCCGTCATTAAGGCCGAGTTCATGGTTGTATATTTTTTTATCGCCAGAATTGGCCCCTAGGGGGTAATTTCTCGAAGAACTATCTAACCACGCTGTTCGAGTTAGTGTTCCAAAATACCAAACATTTTCAAAGGAATTAAAAATAACATATCGGTCTATTTCTTCAGAATCAGCACTGCAATAAAACCATATAACCTCACCGAAGTCCTTTATTGTTCCTGCATGTATCTTTTGGGCTTGGGTTCTATTTATATCACTAAAGACAAAATCCTTAACAGTGGAAGGTAATTCCTGAACGCGTCCCGTATAGGCAAAAAAAGCTCTTAACCCCATCCAATAAACCACCCCATTTAACGAAGCGACACTGTTAGGGCCTATGAGCGTTATGTTTCGGGAAACAACATCAATACCAAATATAAACGGTGTTCCCACATAGCGCATACTGAACAAGGATTCTTCTGTCCACACCAAAATTTCCTGTCGCGTATCGTAGGCTTTAACTATTTGTGAGCCACTATTAACCCGTAAATCGCCAGAGGAGTTCGTTGCCGTTGGCGTCCAATCAATAGCACTTTCTTGAGTAGACCATCGAATAAGCAACTTATCCTGTGTACTAGAACCTAATGCATTACATCCAAAAGCAACTACATGACGAGCAGCATTACTTACCATAACCTGTACTGCAATCGTGGGGGCATTGGAGGCCCCAGATTCAGCCGATAAAGCTATGGCTCGTGTATCCAATCCATCCGATTCGTCCCAGTAATATACGCCAGAGTTTCTCGCATTAAATACAAGATCTTCACCAAAATTATCACCTGACCACAGCCTTAACTCATTAACTGCTCCTGTACCGATCGTTGCGGAAGATCCCCAAGTACCCCGACTCCATGTTCCTGCGCCAAAACCTAACCCCTGCACAGCGGTATCAAGTCCGACATTAATTTCATATGTGGCTACTACAGAACTACCGCCTCCAGCAGTAGAACCAGAAGTCGCGCTTCCCGCTGTTTCTACCTTATAGGCGTTAGCACTTACAATTTCTGTTATCTGATGAGTAGTATTAATTTGAGCCGCTGTTACACCATCAGTTGTGGCGGCACTAGCAAAGGTAACCGAATCATTAAGAACAGCGCCGTGGCCCGTATCTGTAACGGTTATTATACCGCTACCAGAAGAACCTGTTGTTATGGGATTACTTCCAAGTGTTTCAGTTCTTCGTATCGGTGTGATATTATTAAAAGTTCCGCTCTCTTCAATATAAAATCTTTGAGAAGAACCAATGGCGAGATAGTCGTTTTGTTCTAAACTGATAAAATTAAACAAAAATCTAATTTGACCATCCGTAGAACTATCACTAAACCTTTGCCAGCCTCCAATCTTTTGGGGTAATCCAGAACGAAATCTAATTTTATCACAATCAAACCAACGTCCTTCAATAGACGACCTAGTCTGATCTCTAAATACTCCAGGTGGAAAGGCTAGTCTTTGGAGAGGCATTACTACCCACCCTATGATAAAGGATCGTAAGCTGCAATATCGTCGGTATTGTTTAGACCCGCTAAATGATTTTCTGCCGTTGGCGGCAAGTCTCGCAGTTCTTGTTTGTTTGCCGCTACCTGAGTTTTACTTAGACTAGCAGGATGTACGCCCTCGTCCGCCATCTGATACTCTATGTCTAATTCTGCCAGCTTCTCATTCCGAGCAGCGCGTATTGCTTCCAGTCGAGCAGCGCGAACTTTTGGTAGACGCCATTCATGAGTCTTAAGAGCATCTGCTGTGATCTCTACGGCTAGTGTATCCGCTGATGGAACTATAGCTTCAGTTTTCACAGAACCGTCTAAATTGTATACCCTTGGCGTAGTATTTTTTTCCACCAGCTCGTCAAGTATTTGGCTGACCGACCCAGCGTCACCCACAACGGTAACTGTGCCGTCCTTGTTTACCAAAATCTCATTCATTATTCGCTCTCCAATTCTCCAAACCATACAGCCGTAATTTCGGCTGGATCAACCAATGTGCCTGATGCGTTTCTGGTCTTGAGTTGAATATCGTCAACCTCGACCTCACCAATCGTTGGATATCCGGTGTCATTCGTCGTTACCACCGAATACTTATCGTCCTTGAACGGCACTCCATAAGTGACCGTTAGTTTTCCGGTATCCGTATCCGTTATAGACTTTACATTGTAGGAACCCCGTATGCTTACAGTACCATCACATTCAGCATTAATCCAAGCCTTCGCCTTGCTGAGATCGACACCAAGGCTATTTTCTGCTGCGTTGGTCGCTAATCCTCTAATTAGCTCTAAATCGTTTCTGACATCTTTAGCCGCGACAGTTGCATAGATGTTTGCGGAATTAACTTCTACTCTATCATCGCCAAACATCTGGTTGTGTTCAGAACTACCGCTATTAACCGTTGGTGTTGATTCAACAACTAAGCCGTTCCAGATCATTTGCGAGTCAGTCTGGGTGACCACTACCTTTCCATTAGACCTGTCAATATAGGTGTCTAAGACAGCATCCGTCGACCCACTTGTCAACAACACCTTGCTATCTGTGTCGTAGAACATGGGACGTTCCTGGTCGTACATGAATTTAATCATGGCTGCGTCTGGAACTAGTCCGTCTGTCCCTTCCAATGTTGATAATTTAGCTAATGCAAGAGAAGAGGTGGTTGCTGGCTCACCTGTGCTGGAAGCATGGTCGCCAATAGCGAGTGGTAGATTTCCATCGCTTGTCAAACTACCTATATCCGTGGTGCTAGAAGCCTGTAAGATCCCATCGACATAAATGTATCGTTCCGTGCTAGAGACTTGCACCATATCCGCTTTGTGCCAAGCCCCATCGTCCCACGGATAGGCTGACGTTGAGAAATTCAAAGCAGCCGTAGCACCCCGAAGATACCAGTTTACTTCGCCGTCTGCCCAGACCTGAATGGTGCAGCGAATTGAGTCGTCTGAATTGGCAAATCCAAAATATGTCTCAGCGGTTGCGGTGACGTTGGCCGACTTAAACCAGATGGACAAATAAACGTCGCCAGTTCCAATCTCGTCCCAGTCTTCGTGCGAAGCTACATCCAGATGATTACCAGCGGCCCAATTAGAATATGCGAGAAGATCGGATGATCCGTTCACCGCAGCACTGTTCACCGTTCCAGTCTTCGTAAGGGTATGGCCCTGCACATTTCGGTCAGCAGTGTCAGAGTTGCATAGCCATGTGCCACGACAATCACCGTAGTTCCACCCAGAATTGTACACCCTTGTAATCCAACAGCTCGCTATGTTGGTGCCGAAATCGTTATTACTAGCTGGCGTGGCGGGAAACTTGCCAAAAGATAACCCGCCAGCATCTCCGGCCACTTGTAGGTGCGGCGTCGCATCCCAGCTATTGTCGGAACCCAGATAATAGCCGTATGTGGAATTCGCGTTGAAAGTCTTGTATTCAGTCCAGTTGTTTGCCGTAATCTGGCTAATTAGGGGCGTTGCTATGACCCTTGCGCTAGAACCCGTGTTATCGGCATAATAAAATCTTCCATTTATGATTGCCGAAGACGTATCGGAGGTTGTGGAAGCGGTAGTATCATTATACCTTACTCCTCTATCATTGACAAAACCGGCTTTCCATGAGCCATAGGCGTAGGTGTATCCAATACAGGGCATTGGTCCGCCAGTTCGCGCGTCATATAACGGTTGATCAGATGCGCCAAAACAAATTGAACCTCTAACTTCGGCACCCGCCTGAGCCACTGTTCTTGAATGAGGATGACCAGTTGTATGCTCCAGCCAACCGCCTGTTGCACCACTGCCATTGATGGCGTTATGTGGGCTGTAAATTGTAAATCCGTCTTCATGGCCTACCCCAATCCAGCCCATCCAAGCGCCAATGCAATATGGATCGGCTGCACCAGAGATCGTTAGGGTAGCCAAAGGCGTTTGGCTGGTCAAAGTTGTAGAGGTTAAGTCCCAGATTTTTACGGTGCTATCAGACCCAGCGTCATGCAAACTTGCTGCCATAAGACTTGCTGTTGCGGCTGGGGTACGGCCCGACCAGTCTACGGGGTCCAACGCAGGACCAAAAATAACTAAATCTATTATGGCTGCGTCAGCGACTAATATTCCTGACACCGCTGCTTGAGACACACCGAATCCAGTTGCTGTACCACTATTAACGATAGTGGCCCCTGAATCGATATTCAAAGTTGACCCAGATAATACACTGAACGTATTAGCCGTCATCGTAAAATCTTCGGCACCAGCTACGTCGAACCGAATAGTATCGTCGTCGTCGCCGCCTTCTTCTACCCGTATCCCAGTATCACCATCCTGATCTAGAAGTTTCGTAGAAGATGTAGCCACACGAACCACAGCGCCACCACCTGCGCCGTCCGCATATATCCAAGCTGTTTCGCCATTTTCAACGGTAGCGTTTGCGCCACTGCCCTGAGTAAAAATAGCACTACGATTAGCTGATAGATTATTGTAAACTAAATAACACTTGTCTTGATCATTAGGAGTAATTGTAAGGGTATGGTTACCACCTAAGTCCCCACTATCACCAAGCACCAAAACACGATACATGCCATTGGTAAGAGTTCCATCAGTCGTGGTTAAATTAGAAGTAGTACCACTTAAAGTTATCGCTACCACACCACTAATGGCGCGGTCAATAATATCCATGTTAAGATTAACAGTGTCGCCCCAAGTACCGGACTGATCTCCGGCATCCATTTTTTCAATGCCTTGGTTTGCAGTATACGAACTTGTCATTGTAATACCCTTCTAGGCTGCTATTTCTGTCCAATCTGGGGTTTGTGTTGTACTGATTTCAGAAAAACTTGAGGTTTGTGTTGTACTGATTTCAGAAAAACTTGAGGTTTGTGTTGTATCAATATTTCCCCATACATTAACATTTCCTATAGCACCTGTAGCTTCAACACCTGTTACCACAACTTCGACGCTAGGTACAGGGGTAACCGTTCCACAAGCGCCTGTTCCTGCGACCCCTGTTGGAGCTACTCCAGCACCCGCAGCAGGGGTAACCGTTCCACAAGCGCCTGTTCCCGCAACGCCCGTAGGAACAACTTCAATACTCGGGATCGCCGTTACTGTCCCACAAGCGCCTGTTCCTGCGACCCCCGTAGGAACAACTTCAATACTCGGTATGACGGTTACCGTTCCAAGGGCACCTGTACCTGCAACTCCGGTCGGACTTACTGGAATAGGTTGGCTATATGCGCCTTCGCTCCAATCACCTCGACTATATCCAGAAAGATTAGACAAAATATGTTTCTCTATGCAATTCTAATAATTGCCGTTGATGCCCCTGCTGCTGGAAACTGAATTGTAAATGTTCCAGCCGTACTTGTTTTATTTCCACCAAAATCTAAAGAACAAACCGCTTTATCACTGTTTGTATCGTTATAAATTAATGCACCACGAGCAGTAATAGTTGCCGTAGTATAGCTTATATCAGCAAAATCAGTATAACCTGTAGTTCCTGCAGTAGTTGGATCTACATTGGTTAAAGCTCCACCACCAGCAGCATAGCTTCCACTATTGGCAACTTCTCCCGTTGTCGTATATGCCGTCGTTGCCGCTCCTAGTGTAGCCGTAGTGCCAGATTTTCCGCCACTACCAATCGCATACAAAGCTAATTTAAAACTATTTCCACCAGATGCAGAAAAATTGTGGGTGCCTTTTAAAACTTCACTCTTAAATGCTGTACACATAGCCGTCGCTATAGCCATATCAAATACTCCTAAAGTGTTTGGCTAAATCATCATAGCCAGCTTTTCTAAGTTCAGCACAGACCGTAGCCCGATCCTGTTCAATTGCAAATTTCATATAATGACACAAAATAGCCTGAATATGGTCCTTAAAAGCATGGGCCTGATCACGTAATGGGGCAACCGTACCATCAGAAACATGGATTATTTTTTCAACGGCCATTTCAGCAACTTGCTCAGGCGTAAAACCACCTTTTTCCGTAGTTTTTACTACGGCAGCGCCTACCATCGTGCTTGTTTCAACAGCCAACATTACGCGGTCTCCTGTAAGTCTACAACATTATCATGACGACCAAACATGATAGGGCCATCCACAGGTTCCGGCAAGACTAGTTCTGATTGCCGTGTAATAAAAAGCTCTTCATTTTCTATTTTCACTACCAAGGGGTCATCTAATCTATGGTATCCGTACAGCCTTTCTTCTGGAGGAACATTCGTGTCCAATAAACTTGAACCATAAGCAACATCAATCTTTATTCCTTGAGTCACACAAAAAGACAACCAAAACTCCGTGCAAGCGCGCCCTGCTTCAGCCATGTGAAGATTTGTTGTATACGAATAATCAATCCCAAACAAATACAACTTGCCAATTTCTTGATAGGCTGCAAACGCGATAGCGTATGGGACGGTATTATTAAAATAACAAAGGTTGGTGTCTTTAACGACTTCTTCTAGGGGGTAAAGAACCCCCCCTGGAACACGTTCATCTAATTGGCAAGTATAGATAGGGCCTTTATGCTTTGGTAGTTCTCTGCGTAAAGCAGCGGTTTGTTTGCCAGCGTTTTCTGTATCAAAAAACCTGGAAGGAGGATCCATCATAAACACGCGGTCATGCTTTATGGGGGCTAACATAGAATTTATAGCCCACACCTCATCATATTCTGCCCCATTAGCAACAGAAGAAGTATATGCAACTTGTGATTCTCCAAGTCCAACTATTGCAATAGAAGATCCTTTAAGAGAAAATTCCTTCATTGAACTTCCCTACGAACCCGATCATATCTATATTGGTCTCGGGTCTGTTCGCCTTCTCCAAGATTCTTCAACCACTGTATTGACTCCATGAACCTTTGATTATAAAGTTGCAGTAAATCAGGTTCACCTTTCATAAAGGTGTAGGCTTCAACTAAAGCTCCGTAAAGAAGAGCTAGTTCAGCATTAGTGCCAAGATAACTTGTTCCGTCTGATGTTGAAGAAATAGATGCTGGTCTGTAGAAATAATGAAGCTCTGCAGTAATAGCGGCATTTGGAGTAGGGGCTAATAAGAATGAATCATCGTTCCAACTTGCATAATATTTAGGGATGCCCTCCGTTGCTGGGTTGGGCGTATAATCCTGCAAAAAAGAAACATGCTTATACAACAAGAATTCATTATTAGAATCACTGACGAGACTTAAAGAAAAAGGAGCAAGAAAATCAGTCGGCTTAGATAAAAACTTTACCCCGTTTGTCGTTGTTCCTGTAGAGTTTTTACGAAACGCCTCCAACTGACATTCTTTTAAAATTCGTTCTTCAGAATTTAATATAAACCGTGTCAAATTATTCGTAAACGTTGTTTCTGTATTTTCAGTATAGTCCTGAATCGCTGTTTTAAGCGTAGTGAATGTAAAGGCCATCTTACGGCTCCAATGCCACAGGTCCAGCGGTGGTTGGATAACCTCCACCAAATTTAGACCCTGTTGTTGCTGTGCCACTAGACGCAGAAAAAGTATAGTTGTCGTCATCAACACGGGTAATTGAATATCCTGCCGCCAGAGTTAACACGGCGGCTGTAAATCCATCAAACCCTATAACATCACGAAACCTTACCGTATCCCCTGTTGATCTACCATGGCCAGCCTCACGAACGGTTAAGGTAGCACTTCCCGACGAACCACTTAAAAATGAATCTGGATCTAATAGCACTTCTACGGCTGTTTCAGTTCTGTCGGGGCGTGGATTTTTTAGAGCCTGTGGATCAGAAACTACACGAGCAGGTGTTAACTGAGGTTGTTTAGCTTCCCATTCATCCTTACCTACAAGAAACCCGTTCCATTCAAGGCGCATGTCCTTTAAACGATAACGCTGACCTGACCGATCAGAAATTCCATAGGCGTATTTACCTGAAGAAAATTTAGCCATCACATAACCTGTATGGAATTTGCAGTAGGCACAAGTTGAAGACTTGTACGATCACGATCTTCTGTTGCTGCCCTAAAGAAATCTTCTTCATAGGACACTTTTAAATCAGCCATACGAGCAGGTGCGCGTTTCATGGCTATGCAATAAGCCAAACCAGAAACAAGACTAGGTAGAAATCTAAACGGTACTTCCATCGTGTTGGTGGACTCGTCTGCGTCATCCATACGAATTAAACGATAATATATTAAAGTGTCCGTTGAATTTTCTGGAACAGGCCAAATTGTTAAAGTAGGTGTGATTAATCGATCAACAAAAAATTGGGTTGCTCGACCTTGATCGTCTTTATCTGGAACAGCTAAATAATCACCCCGACTAATTCGGTTTATAGTAATATCAGAACCAGAACGACGAACAACCATATCCAAAATATCAATGGTCTTTTGCACATCTTCTAGACTAGGGTCTGCCGATATTTGTGTAATTGCACCACTACTTGATCCAGTTATATTTTCGTCTACTGAAAAAGCACCACTAGGCACCGTTATAGTTAGAGTAGTGCTACTGGGTTTCGTTATAATTTTCGCAGTGGTGCCACTACTCGAACCCGTTATTGTTTCTCCAACACTAAGACTACTTGAACTATTTACTGTTGCGGTTATAGTTCCAATAGGATATGTGTCAATAGCCGAGGTACTTGAAAGCTGCGCCACTGTTTGTGAAAATTGTCGAACTGTCCACAAATTAATGCCGCGATTAGCCCAATCTGCCAGCATAAGATTAAGCGATCTACGGGCGGTAACGGCGTCATAGCCTGTACGCATTTCCAAGCCGCAACGCTCAAATGCTTCTTCTATGATCTCTGCAACATCAAGATCAAAATTGGCAGACCCCGATATGGCCATTTAATTTATTCCTGCTCGCCTTAAACCTTCCGCCGTTGTGCGGGGTACCTCTACAGGCTTATTGGTCATCTCATGAACAATGCCGCCGTGCTTGTATCCTTTACGTTTTTTAATCATGCCGCCCCCTCCCATATGCTGTACGCCATGTTTAGGGTCGCCCTGTTTATTTTTTCCTGGTCCGCCTTTCATAGTAGTCTCCTATCTAAGCGTGAAATACAGTAGCCGTGGTGAATGTACTTTGCGTATATTGAATATAGATACCCGCCGTAAACAAAACACCCTCAGCTGGAATAGTTACGTCATCAATTACAGTAGCACTCGCAACCGTAGAAAGCTTCATGGTGGTTGTTCCCGTAGGTGATGTAGTTGGGAATACCAACGTTCCAGCCGTACCTGAGTTCATAACGTGGAGGCCTTTTAGCCGCGACCTACCTGCAAATATCACATCTGCCGCAGAATTATTTATACCTGCTGAAACATTACCCGCACTTGCTCCATCCGTAGAAATTTGGGTAACTGTTTTAAAGTATTTGGTTCCCGTTGCAGTACCCGCATTTGCTCCCGTAATTTCTTCCGTTTGAGCATCGCCATTTACATCAGTTCCTGTTACCGTAAAGGTATCTCCAGAATCATCACCTGCAGATAAAAGGGTAACAACTCTACCTGAATCAAATGTAGCAGAACCGCCTGATGTTAATGCCCCGCCAAGCGTTAAATTTCCAGAACCGCTTAATGTGGCCGCTACAGATATGCCATCTGCATCTAAAGCCTGAGTATCCGCTGTTATAAATACAGCCTTTGCATCACTTCCACTAATGTATGTCGCCATCGCGAGTCTCCTGTTGGAGTTCCTGTGCTTTTGATAATGGTAAAATGATCATTTGTTTATCATCATTTTCTATTACAACAGGCGGATCTTCTAACCTATGGTATCCATAAAATCTTTCTGTTGCAGGTTTATTAGCATCAAACATTGTTGTCGTCATTGCAACCTCAACATTGATACCACGCTCTTCAGCCTTAGACAATAAATACTCGCAACACGCACGGCCAGCTTCAGCAAACTGTCTTAAATGCACATACCCAAAATCTGCACCATACATCATTATCTTGTCCACTTTCGCACAAATTGCAAAAGCTATCGCAAAAGCAACAGTATTGTTTAAGTACGTTGTCCCTAATTCTCTGCATATTTCCTGTAACGGGTATAAAACAGCACCAGGAACCCTTTCATCTAAAACACAAGTGTATATAGGTCCAGCATGTGTGGGAAGCCATTTCCTCATGCCGTGCGTCATAGACCCTGCGTCTTCCGTATCTAAAAATCGTGAAGGGGGGTCAAGCATGAAAACTCTATCATGCATAAGAACACCCCCCATAGAGTTCACGGCCCATACCTCATCTGCAAAAATAGATGAGTCACCATTAGACGCAGAAGATTTAGTAAACTCGGCGTGACTATTGCCCATTGCGACAATAGCCACGCGCTTGCCCGAAAGATCAGGGATTATAGATTCATCCTTACCGTTTGTTCGCATTAGGTATGGACTTATTCGTAGATCAGCCGACTAATAGCTTGCCAATGCACTTTTAAAGCCTTGGCTGATCCGGCACCCGTTTCAACACCAATGTACGGAATGAGATCAATATCATTAGTTAAGGCGGCGGTTCTAGCGGTTCCAGTAGTTACGGCTGTTCCACCCGTGCTTCCCGAAGTGGTTGTAACGTTATACTGGATACCATTGACATAAATAGCTGCTTGTCTGCTGCTGTTAATGTCAATTTTCAAATGATACGTGGTATCTGCCGCTACAGTAATGGGCAACTGACTAATATAATCCGTATTAGCTATGCTGTGGATAAAGTGCAGTTTGGTGAAGTCATCAAAAGACTCACTATTAGTAGCGTCTGTTTGAAACTTAAAGAAAGCCTGATTTGCATCAGTAGCAACTAACTGATCATTAGTTAGTTTCAAACCTTGCCAAAGTTTAATGTCGGCAATAGACGCTGCCGTGGTTACTGAACATTCCCAAATGGTAGAGTTTTCAGTACCCCAAGGAACTGTCTGCCATGAAGACTGGTTAGTGTCAAGATGAGGAGCGATAATAGCCTGATCCTGATCAGTTCCCGCTGTAGTAATTATGATACCTGCCCGTGTTGTATCAAACGTACACAGAGCGGTTGTCATGCTTGTGCCAAGAACTTCGAAGTCCTTATTGGCAACTTTTTCAGCAAGACGAATAGCTGTATTTGCAGCATTAGTAGCATCAGCATTAGAAAATGCCGTGTTGAGAACTGCGTTAAGAGCAGGACGCCTCTTCCAATACTCTTCAAGATAATAGCGCCGTACATCTTTGTTTGCGGAAGAATGTACCGAGGAATCAGTTACATTGCCCGTTGTTGTGTTCTTATTGGCTATAACAAAGCCATTTTCTGAACGTACTGGACCAGAGAAAGTTGTGTTAGCCATGTGGCTACCTCCTTACGAAAGGTTTTGCCCTAGAGTCTTAGTAAGCGTCTGCTGGGCCAGTCGCTAGGGCTATGAATCCCAGAGAGAATGGGGGAAAGTTTCCTCTCCCCCACCTCAACCTATACTACGCGCCTGGAGAACCGTAAAGGCCCCGCCAGTCCGACCAGCCAAAGCTGTAACGTTCACGTGATTTGTAACGAACGTTTCCGGTGTCAAAGTCACCTTCCATGTTGTTACGCAACGCTGCACGTTCAAACATCTTCAAGCCGTTTGGCGCATCAGTTTTAACAAACCATGCGTCAGAGTCAGTAAGAAAATGATTAACGGCATAACCGTCAGGCAGCATACCCAAGCTGCGCATCGCGTTAATGTCGTTATCCGCAGTTCCTACCCGATACGGAGTAGCCAGAAGGCGTTCCGCTACGAATTGAAGCTGTGGCGGAATAATCAATTTCCGACCCATAATTGCAGTCTTAAGACCACGTTCGTCTTTGAAGTTGGTAGAGATGTTGATCATCGCATCTTCAAGACTGGTCTCGTTTAGATCTGCAGCGGTGGTTGGCTCATTTGCAAGATTTCCTGCACTGACTGTTGGATGGGCCGTATCCAAAAGAGGTTGGCCGTCACCACCAGTATAACTGGAAGAAAACGCATTATTAAGGATATTGGCACCCTTAACTTGCTTTGTGTGAGCCATGCTACGTGCGAGAGCTTTTGTATACCGCGAAGAAAGACGGTCGTAGAGATTATCCTCTACCGCCTCTTCCGTGATAGAAAACGCCAACGCAATGGTTTCGTGCGTATACCGCGCCGTAAAGGTTTCCTGTGCCGTATCAAACACCACAGCAGACCCTTCAGCTTTGGTTTGTGCCGCACCAAACCCTGAGAGCATCACTTCTTCTTCGAAAGCGCGATCTGAAGTCTCGATATCAAAGATTTCACGATGCTCTTGGTCATAGCGATCATATTCAAGGCCGAACAGGGCATTCAATCCCGGTTCTAGTTCCTTGACTAGTTGTGCGCGACTAATAGCCATATCTCAATCTCCCTATGTGCCAGTAGTCGTTTTGTAGGCATGTTCGTTAAAGATCACATACCAATTAGCATTTGCCGAATCGACATCGCTATTGTCTGGATCTTTACTCAAGCCAACAATACGCATCTGTGCGCTACTAGAACCAGCACTAGCTGCAAGCTCAGTGGTCGATTGACCATTGACGGTACTACCCGTTACACCAGAGGTATCAGCATTACCGCCGATAGCTGTGATTGCAAGTGTACCAGCACACTGAACTTCAAAAGTCATGTCTGGATCATCGTACACGAAAGCGACAATATCCGAAGCAGAAACACTGCCAGGATAATAGTTCTTCCATGTGGGTTTAGAAGTAGTTGGATCAGTATAGAAACAACCGTTAAACACACCCACTGTATCAGCAGCAGTAGCAGTACCAATAATAACAGAACCACTTGTAGCCATGATAACTAAAGAACCCTGATAAATAGGCCCTGTAGCACCAGAAGCGATCCGGTATTCATTAGTTGCATTGTTAAACGGCATACTTCCCAACTGACGAACGGGCCTTAGCCCAAAAGCTCCATCAACGTTTGCCATTGTTGGAATTCTCCTCAATCAATTAGAAGGTTAAAGAATTTGACAAGCATAACTAATCCTTGTTACGACTGCCAAAAGTGACATTCGATTGCCGTTCCTTGCTTATCGGCATCGATGGATGTTGTTCCCTCATCAGATCATTATCAACCGCTTCCATTTGACCTCGAGTTTCATCCTCAAAGTACGTTTCACGGCTCATAGCGAGTTCTTCTGGAACCCGTGCAAGCAACAAACCACCCACCCCAATGATTCCAGCGTAACGGCCTTCATCAATAACAGTGGTGTTCCAACCTGGATATTCATCTGCTCGAACTAAATCATAACCATTATTCAGCCGTCCAGAAATATTTTTTCCATCCTCGGAACCTGCAAATTCAGCACGAATCCACCGATGTCTAAACCCTTCGGGCGGTGGTGGTGCGTCTAATGCAGAAGGAGGTTTGTAGAATTTAGGCTTTTCCTTCTTAATACGAGTTTCTTCACTTCTGGGGGTTTTATCAACCATCAATTTACCTCCTAAACCCTTTGTTCATCGAGTTTAAGTTTTTGTGCGGCGTACTGTTTTTCGCTTATTCCAAGCCGTTTAGCAATATCTCGTTCACTGCTAGAAAGACGTACACTGGTTGAGCGCCCAGATTTTTGCTTCCGAGTAGCGGGAGCAACCGACTGAGCGGGGCGGTTATCACTGGGTTGTTCAGCCCCATTGTATTTATGGGGGAAGGCGTCCTTCATACGTCGGTCAACCTCAGTGTAATAGGCTTCTTCAGTTCCTTGATACCCTTCTTTTTCCGTAAGGGTACGGTGAAAGCCTAAAGCGGCATAGGTCATTGCTTCATCTTCACCAAACCAGGAATTATTATCAAACCAATCTTGAGCGCGTGGGTCTGTCTGTGCCACAACAGGAGGTTCCGACGCATTAGCGGTCTGACCCTGTTGTTCTGGGGTCGCTTTCTTTTGCGCCTGTTGTGCTTTTTGCAATTGAGAAGCCCAGGACACTCTTTCTTTTTGAGCAGCAAGAGTTGCTAAAGATTCTTGCGCCTCTACTAAAGCATCAACGTCACCTGAATCATAAGCCTCTTTGTATCGAGCCTTTGCTTCTGTTACCTGACTATCAATGCGAGTAGTGAATTCATTACGATAACCTTTATCAAGATTATCAATCCGGCTACTAAGGTCTTTATTTTCAGCTTGAAGACCCCGTGCATATTCTAAAGCAGCCGTTTCTCTTCTTTCAGCTTCACGGTATCGATTAGTTAATTTATCAATGCGTTTTTTAACTTTTTCGCTATAGTCTTCAAGGCCTGAATCGTTTTGTGGCGCACCGTCCACTGCCACACGTCCACCGTTGTCACTCCCTCCTGGAGAGTCATCCGAAGACGGTTGCATCTCACTATCATCAAGGATAACATCTACTTCCCCCGCATCATCTTGTAGGTCAAGTTGTGGCTGGGCGCTTTGTTCTGTATCGGTACTACTCATTTTCCCTCACTTTCTAAACATGAGCAATGTCATCAGGATCAAGAATTGTGGCCAAAATCTCATCGTCATTTAAAAGCCTTAATTCTGCTCCATCAATCCGAAATCTACTTCCCGCGTATCTACCAATTACCACCCAATCTTTCTCTTTGCAATAGGCTTGAGAATATTTGTCTGGATCAGAGTAACAATCAGGACCAAGTTTTAAAACATAACAGACCACAGTTGCAAGAGCGTTTCGGTCTCTTGTTTCGTCTGTAAGGATAATACCACCTTCTGTTTTAGCTTTTCCTTTATAGGGCATCACTAAAACACGGTATCCTGTTGGCGTCGGTAAACGCTCCATAGCCGTTTTATCAAGCAGGGTTGGGTCTAAAACACGATCCTGTTCTGCTGTATAGGCTAGTGCTAACCCACTTTGTTGTCCTTCACTCGTCATCATAGTCTCCACGTTTACTCCTAAGTTCTACTATGTACTGTTCAATAAATGTTAAGCCACGAACCTCGCCAACCGCAGAACGATAATCTTCATAATTAGTAAAATTACCTGCCATCATGCCTTCTTGTAGCTCATCGAGGCGTTCACGAATATGTCGTATAATTTTAGAACCTTCATAATTGTCATCCATAATTATTTCTTTTTAGACTTCTTTTTTGGAGTAACCTTACCACCATACTTCTTTTTCCACTTTTTAAAAATCTTCGGTTTTTTCGCCGCCAAATAACGCCGTTGTTTTTCTGACCTAAAAGGCATTAGTTAACTCTGGCTCTATTCTTATCCTGTTTTAATTTAGCCACAGCAATTTCACCACGCATTTCGGCAATGTCTTCCTGAGAATCAATTCTTTCTCTGGCTATCTTATTGCGGTCTGTATTTTCTAGGCGGTCTAACTTTAACCGCTCTTCATCATCTAACGCCTTGCGATACAGGTCTGCTTCCTTGATACGAAGTTCTTGTCGACGTAAGTCAACTAAGGGGTCTTCGTCGCCTCCTGTAGCTTCCATAACTTCTGTTGTTATTTGTGCGATTAGTTCTGAAACACGACTCTCCGCATCCGCCATTAATTGCTGCTGTTGCTGTTCATCTAATTGCATACCTTGCGCCTGAGCTTGTTGGATTTGTGGCCCTAGTTCTTCTGTTACCATTTTTTCTGCTTGCATACTAATATGTTCTGACACATGGCCCATCAATGATCCTGTCACTATAGGAGCCGCCATTACAATGGGCGTTTTCATCATAGCCATATGCGAAATAATATGGGCCTGATGGTTTTGATCTGGAAATGCTTGCAAAGGCATGTTGCTTAAAGAATTTTTATTTTCTTGTGCGGCATCCATTGGTTGCGGGTCTTTAGGAGGCGGCAAAATAAGATCAACATCCTTTACACCCAAGGCCTCATACATGCGTCGATACGCCTCATACATATTATGCATATCAGGTGCGGCCTGTGCCAACTGTAATTGCATTTGCGCCAGCATTGCACGTTGACTGCTACTGAAAATATTAGGATCACTAACAGGTATAATATCCACCCGTTTATCAAAATCAGAAGCCTTAACGCTTCTTTCAACCCCAATAGTATCGTATGGATATTCCGGAGGTAGGTAATCTGCAAATACGTTCGCCAGCAGTTTTAATTCTAATCTTTGCGCATGGTGCAGGCGTTTGTGAATACCGGACATAACCTTGGTACCACGTTCCAAAAGTGCCATCGTGGTACCAACGGGCATTTCACGGTTAAGGCCATTTTCAGATATAGGCAGCTCAGAAATTGCACTAAATCTTTGCCCTGATTGTATAATTAAACCAAGTAATTGAAATAATGTCGCACTTGGCTCTTTATACGGTAAAGGCAGCAAAGAATCGCGCAGATTGCCCCCAGGACTATCCACATCGCGAAATTCACCAGGAGCCAAAGGCTCATCATCATCACGTATCCGAATGCCGCGAGCCTTAAAACCAGCGGGTAGGTTAGCCAATGTTCCTGCATCAATCAACTGCCGTAAAACTGAAGTTGCTGAACGGCTTAACCCACCAATCATGTGAATTAAACCAAAACCATAAAACCCTAATCCGGGAAGAAATTTAAAATGAACAAAATATTGCACCTTTTTCTTTTGCGCATTATCAGGCGTCCAATTTCGACGTATAGCCAAAACTTGACCTGAGTTTTCATCTACCGTTACAATATAAGGAAGCCGTACCCCCGTGGGTTCCCCCGCTTCGTTGGCGTCCTCATATCCTAAAAGGTCAAGATCAATATGGCATTCTAATAAAATGTATTCTTCGTCGTGTCCTCCAGGTCGTTCCCCTTGTAATTCATCAACTTTAGATTGTGTATCTGACGCGGTAAGGGTTTCTGGGTACACAGGCACATCTCTATAAAACCCGTTCACCTGCATCTTACGCAAATCATTAACCTGCATATGCACGACATGCGTAATTCGTTCCGCACTTTGTAAATCTGTGGTGGTATAGGGAACTACTAAATCTTCACAAGAAACAAATTTACTTACTGCACGTTGTAGTGTTTCATCAAAATAAACTTTTTTAAACGCCGAACCTGATAATGGAAGATAGAATAATAATTGATCCATATCAGGATCATATTCTTCCATTATATCAGTAATCTGATAATTCATGTATTCTTTTACACGTTGAGCCTGTTTTTCAGCTTCAGGAGAAACAGCTCCAACAATTTGTGTTCGTACGGGGCCGTCAGGCGGCAAAAGTTCCTTGTAGGCTTGCGCTTGAAATTGCACCACACTTTCTGCTAATAACGGATGAGAAATACCGCTTGCTCCCCTAAAGGGTTGTTCACGCTCTTCATATTTAAAGCCTAAAAGATCTAACCCTTCTACATAGGTCATCTCCCAATCTTTGCGGCTTTGCTTGTCGTCTTTATAAAATCCGATTAGGTCATTACCCAGTCTAGTTAATTCACTGGAATCTACCGTTTCCGCAAGATTAGCAAAAAAGTCTCCAGAATCATCGCCCTGCATCTGAGTGGGATCAAAATCAATAACAACGCCACCGTCATCATCTTCAACAATAGAAATATCTTCCGGCAACATATCCTCATCTGAAGGAACATCAATAATATCCTCCGAGATAAGTTCTTCATCAATAGCAGCAGGGTCACCTGTAAGACGTTTATCTACAACCATCAGTAATATTCCCTTGGACGCATGTAGCTACGGGGGGCAGTGTCCTCATAATCATCAGGATGGCTTACAAACCCTCCTTGACGAAAACGCAACAAAGCCTGAACGGTACTATCTACCAAATCATCGTGGTCACCTAAAGGAAATGCCGCACATTCTTCAATTAATTCATTAGCAAAACTTTTTTCTGGTACCCATACCATACCTGATTCTACTAACGGTGCAACAGCATTTACACGTGAAACCTTATCATTACCTCGGGTGGGCGTATATGTGGTTACAGGAATGCCCGTCTGTCGTAATTCATACGTTAACGGCAACCCACTGGCTTTTGCCTCAATTACCACGTTATCTGGATCCCAATGCTTGTATTGTTCATGCGCAACACGTTTCAATTCCGGAAATTCCCAACGACCCTTTATACTATCAAGTAAAATAATATGAAAAGACTCATCTTCGTTCGGTTTAAAGACGCCCCAAGTGGTAATTGCACTATAGTCAGCTGTTTCCTTGGCACTAAACGCCGTGTCATAACTTTGAATGATGTATTCTAAGCCAGGAACCGTTTCATGATCCCACCGTTTCCACCATTCACGCTTAATTAAGCTGCCCTCTTCAGCCGTTGGGTTTTGCATCCATTGAGCGTTCCATTTACTTACGCTCAAACTAGCTTTTACCCCTAATAATTCTTCAACTTTCCAGTATTGTGGCCAAGCGGCCTTTTCATTCGGCAATATAGCCGGAAACTCTACAATTTCCCACCTATCTGCCATGTCATCAGAGGCTTGCGCCTTAATAAGTTGCCCCGTTAGGTCTTTTACCGACCAACGTGTCATTACCAGGATAATAGATCCTCCTGGTTGTAAGCGTTGTCGTGGACCAGACGTATACCATTCGTACGCATTGTCCATAGCCGTGGCACTTAGGGCGTCTTGTTCACTATGGGGGTCATCAATTATCAACAAGTCGGCACCACGACCTGTGATTGCGCCCCCAACACCCGATGCGTAGTACTCACCGCCGCCATTTGTCTCCCAACGTCCGGCCGCTTTCGTGTCTGCTCGTAGCTTAGTTTGTGGGAACACACGACTATAGTCTCCACTATCCATAAGGTTACGCATTTTACGACCAAACCGCACGGCCAATTCACCTGTATGCGTGGTTTGAATAATTTTCAAATCCGGTTTACGACCAATTAGCCATGCTGGAAACAAATAACTGGCGAATTCACTTTTCGTATGGCGTGGCGGCATATTAACAATAAGCCGTTTCAACTTACCTTCCGCCACCGCCTGAAATTTTTCAGCAATTATGCGATGATGTTCGCCTTCAATGAAATTAGGCCATACCAAACGCACAAATTCAAGGAATTTTTCTTGACATTCGTCCTGATCTTTTAACGATTCCAAACGATCCGCAAGCAAAAAGTATTCGTTCAATACTTCCTTTGGCAGTTGCTCAACGTTTAAGTCCATTTATACAATACCAGCCAAAGGTAATTGCCCTGAACTCCGAAGCAGCGCACGGGCATCCTGCTCAGTGAATACTGGAGGTAAGTTAACCGCAGGTAGGGGCGCAAGCGGCTCTACTAGTTCAGTTTCACCTGGAAGATTCTGTGATACTCCAGGTAAAAGTGTCAAAGCAGCCAGTACGTTTGGATCGGTTGTAAGATCCTTATTCTGAGTTGTGGTAGTAGTTGGGTCAGGTAATGCGGGTGTGGGTGGAGTAGGCCGAGTTGAAGGACCACCTATGTCTTGAGGACCACTAAACCCCACATCTTGAGGGCTTGCATCTGCTCCAGGAAGACCACCAAAAATTCCACTAAGAGCATCATCGGCGGCACCTGTAACAACGCCTATCCCTTGCCCTATTTGTTGATTCACATCCTGTGCAAGATTTGAAACTGTTGAACCAATATTTGCAAAGCCTTTACCTAATGCGGGATCGAGTTGACCAAGACTTTGACCAACACCCTTTGCAACCAGACCTAGTATCCCGCCACTGCCGCGACCACTTATCGCCTGTGCGGCTTGTATGGCCTGTCCTCCAGGAAACGAACCTGCAATGGTACTCATGATACCTGCAAGACCTGGATTTAAATCAGCCATCGTATTGCTTGAAGTAATAGACATATTAAAAGCAGGTGTTCCAAACTGCGGTGCAATTACATTAAGGGCATAGTCCTGGGTTTGTGGATCTATCTGATTTAAGGACATGATTTGGCCAAAATCCGTAACGGGGTTCTGAGAATAACCTGCGGCAGCAAATCCTCCAGGAGAAAAAAATCCTAAACCGCCTTCGTCAATATCTTGCTGAGCAATACTCGTAGCTGTGTCAAGGCTTATAAGACCTAGAACATTCAAGCCGTAAAGACTTTGCGCGTTTTGGTTTTGAAGCGCGTCGTTATTCATGCCCTTTGCTTTGTTGGCTTTTCCTCTATTATAATGTAGCTCCACGGCCTCTTCTTCAGTCATCCCTATTGCTTCAAAACCAAGCCCTAAGGCAACTTCGGATATCGTATTTTCTGCCCCAGGAAAACCTCCTCTACTAATAATACCTGCTTCAACTGCTGCTGGGTCCGCATCTTCGGATTCATCGTCAGTAGTAGCCGTGTCGTCAGTTACTGAATCGCCAAAAGCGGTTACCACACCACCTTCGTCATCGTCTTCTGGTGCATCAAAACTCGTAAACCCTATATTGAGACCAAAGTCCAGAAGTCCTGGGATATTTGGGTCAGCGGGAAGATCGATAAAACTGGTAGGAGAGGGGTCGTCTTCCTCTTCATCTTCATCTTCTTGTTCCTCTGCCTCTGCCAACGCTTCATTCAAGTCCAGGGGTCCGGGTTCTTCCTGAGACGTAACATCTGGCACCCCTTGTTGTCCAAAGGTGTCAAAGCCAGTGCCGCCCTCGTCATCGTCATCGTCGTCGTCCGTCTGGTCCAAGCTTGGAATGCCGATTTCTGCTGGTCCGAAGCGTCCGATTACGTCTGGAATCTCAAAAAGAAGATCTATTATAGCGCCGGATTCTTCGTTCAGCGAAGTAAGATCAAGATCTTCGGATGTATCCTCAGTAATGTCAAAATCTACATCAGAACCAGGAGCAGCTTCCTGAGACGTAACAGAAGTAAAACCCTCAGTAGGAGCACCAATATCTCCACCAATACTAGGGCTGTCTGGCCCTATACCCGTATCATCACCTATCCCATCGCCGCCAACACCGCCGCCGCCGTCGCCATCGTCACCCCCAACACCGCCGCCGCTATCATTAAAATTGGGAATACCCGCAGGGCCAGGATGCGGTGGATCACTATCGTACATATCCACATCAGCAAGCAAATTTTGCTCCGCAGGGGTTAAATAAGCCAGCTCAACGTAATGCTCTCCTTGGCCATAAGACTCTGGAACCTGTTGCCCGTTAACCGAAACAGAAGACGCGGCCTGTGGGGCATCTTCCATATCCATCAACAATTCGCCAATGTTTTTTCTTAAACGGCCCTGCATCAGTCTAATCCCATCATGGTCTCAGCGCCTGTCATAACATAGCCGCCCTTGTTCATGTCCTTGGGTGTTTTCATTTTCCCCAGCCCAAATGAGGTGTTTATTTTATGGCCACTAGCGGTTTTAGGAGAAACCGCATCTGCCATTGAATCCATGTGCTGTGCGCTAAATAAACCGCCAGTGGGATCGTCCGAACCTGCTTTCTTAAAGTAATCCTGCGTCAAACTCGAAGGAGTGCTTAAAAATTCAGCCTCGTGCTTAATTTCTTTGAGGGCTTCATTAAATCTGAACTGCGGATTATCCGGATCATCCGCCCCAACTTTTCTCATAGCCTGAGTAAGACGAGCCTGTAGTTCTCCTGCGTTTATAAGATAATTACGCTCCGACTTCTCTACAACTTCGGACAGCTCTACATTCTCACGTACCTTGCTCTTTAAGTCCATAAACTTTTGAACCTGTTCTGAATCACCCAAACGGCGAAACTCCGCCATTCTTGACTCAAACAACTTAGCTTCGGCCGCATTCATCGGGGCATGAATACCACTATACATATTTAAAAATGCTTCTTGGCCCTGTTTATCTAATTTTCTAGCTAGTTCATGCCGCTGGTATCTGTGCAAATTATGCGAAACCCAACTTGGGGACTTGTTGCCGAACGCTTCGGCCTCTCCAAGTATTTTCTCGTCTATTTTGAAATCAAGCTTATATACGTCTGTTTCAATTTGTGACCTCAGACCAGCTATTTTGTTCATAGCGTCATTCAGGGTAGACGGCAGGTTTTTATTGGGTCGTGACGCTGCAATCTTTGAATATTCAAAATCTTGATTTGACCCTTTCGCAAATTGCGGATTATCACCCCCTAAAGTTTTTTTCTCTTTCCAAGTCTGTTGCCAGCTTCTTCCAGCAACAAAACTTTCTTTACCCTGTATCGCATGTGAGGCCTCATGCAAAATGTAACTTAAAACTTGCTCTGGATCTCCTTTGAGAAATCTCGCGTTCAATTTTATTAAGTTTTCGCCTTCATTCCAAGTAGCAATACTACGGCCCATCTCATCACCAGAATAAATGGCTATTTTAACATCACGCAGCCATGGGTAAGCCTCATACAAGCTCTCATGGTTCATCACATTTTCTAATTTTTGCGGCATTCCTGGGGATAGTTTACTGTTTTCAATAAGGCTATTCAGCCCTTTTTTATTCACCGTCATCTCGTTATCCGGAATATGGTGGGAAATGAGATACTGCTCGCTACGGGGCTGGTTGTAAAACTCTGGTGAATTGGGGTCAATATCTTCTCGTCTCATAGCTACTTTACGGGTGGCGTTGTAAACTTCCTCAACGGAAGATCCCGTATCCAGCATAAGTCGCGCTTCATTATACTCTTTATGCATCTTATCAGTCACGTTTTCTGCATAACGGCCACCAAATATGCCCAACGAACCTTCCGGTATCTTACCCAATTTAGCAGCGATCATCTGAGGCGCACCCATACCCATGACCAAAAATGGATCCAAAACAGGGGGCGCACCCGTACCCTCTATAGGTCGCCCCTGTTCATCATAATCATAAGCAACGGTCGGTACTCCCGAAGTCGCAGTCTGCAGCATACCTTCCGCCGTGCGCGGTAAATCACGGACCATCTGCGTCACTCCTTGAGGCAGCGCAGACAATCCCCTACCCACGGTCTCGGCAGTCTGTCGCTCGGTCGCAGGATCACCCGCCATTAATCGTGACAAAAACCCAAGGCCCCGCATGGCCGGAGACTCAATTCCAGGGCCACGCTCCGGCTCACCATAAACCGCTGGATTCGTTACTTCAAAAAAGCCCCCCGTAGGCGTCTCAACAACAGACTTTGATTCCGGTTGCAAAACCTGCTGGCGCTGAGCACTGAACAAACCAGCAATGTTTGACGGCAAATTCACCAAACCATCCTGCCAAACAGTGCCGTAATCATACTCAGGAGAATCTATCGACCGCTCCAAATCAACCATCGTCTCCGCAGCAGATATCCCCTCACTCTTGGGTCTACTCGCCCGAACCTTTAAACTCTCAGCAGAAGCCATTCACTTCTCAGTATAAAAAAATTTTTCGAAAATTTAATTTCACTTCTCACGTATCCTCCATCGTGAAGAAATAATCCATTAATCGCGCACCCTAAACCCTTACTCACGCAACAGCAAACAAAACTTTTGGGTAACGAATACTGGCTGGAGAATAGTGGGAGGGTGGGTGGGCGCGCCGCGCCGCTGTGGGGGGGGTTACCCCCATAAAAAAACCCACGCACACGGCGCGGGTTTAGCAGGTACCTTGGCGCTAGGCTATAGGTACATGTACCCAGTTGGGTACAGCCTGTATGGCAGCGCGTATGTATACCATTGTTGCACAGGGTACGGCACCCATTGCGGCACATGGTACAGCGCCAACAATAGGTTGCGCGGGTTGCGGCCAAAGGCGCGCGCCAAGCGCACGGCCAGCCGCAAGGTACGCGGTGCGGTTAAACCACTGGGTGCATGCGTTAACAGGTACGGCATATTGTACGGCACCCATTGCGCCACAATAGGCTGCCACACTTTAGGCAGCACAGTGGCGCGGCCATGGCACGGCCATAGCGCGGTGCTACGTTGCCATGTGGCGCGCACCAAGTTAATGCGGTGCCAAGGTTTAATTTGGTTAACTGTTTGCATGTTGTAGCCTTTGCAAGTTGCGGCGGGTGCCGCGTTGGCACCCGCCTAGGTTTAGGTTTACTTGGCCGCTACCAACTCAATGCTGGCCGCGTTGTTGTAATAAATGGCCGCTACTATTTCGGCCATGGCCGTGCCCAAGTTTACGCCACCGCCGCGCGTTGGGCCAATGTAGGTTTTGGCACTTTGCAACAAAGCGGGGTTTTTACCTTGCTGCTTGCACCATGCTAAGTAATTGGCATTGGTAAAGCCCGCGTTGCTAGGGCTACCAAATACCGCTTGCGCCTTGGCGCGGTTACCAGTGCTAGTTGCGCCAAACTTGGCGGGTTGGCCAGTTGCCTTAAAGGTAACCGCACCCCAACCGCCATTTGCCGCAACCCACTCTTGCAGCACTTGGCCAGCATTTTTTGGCAAGTTGCCACAATTAGCGTATTGGGGGCCATTTTGGTAGGTGCTACCAGCAGCGGCATGCTTTGGGTTAGCCGCGTGCCATGTTTGCATGGCCGCTACCATTTCGGCCAACCCAAAGGTTTGGGCGGGTGCGGGTGCGGGTGTTGGTTTTTTAGCTGTGTTAGCCATGTTATTTTTTACCTTTTAAAAAGCGGCCTTGGCGTTTTGCCTGCGCCGCCCCCCCATTATAGGCATTTGGGCCGCCATGGCAAGGCATGGGGTGCCATGTAGCCATGTTATTTTTGCATGGCAGGTATGCGCCCTCCGCATAGCTGCTATGCTCCACACGCATGGCCGCAAGAGCGCAGGAGCACACGTCCTGGACAGACAAGACCAGACTTGGGTTGACGACGACGGTGACGACGACGGTGACGACGGTGACGACGACGACGGTGACGACGACTACAATGTGATTAAAGGATAATGGTTGACGACGGCCTGTTGCGCTATACTGGGCTTACAGCCAAACAAAGGAGAAATAACATGGCAAAAGCACTAAAAGAACCCGCCGTAAGCATTAAATATAACGACCTTTCTTGGTACAACAACTGCGTAAGCATACAAAAAGACAACGTGCGCTACGACATACACCCCATTATACACAACAACACCTGCATGATTAAAGTGTACGAAGTACACATTGATGGACCCGCGCAGCTTACGAATTGGGTAACAACCGTTGCCCTAGAAAACCTACCAATACTTGCAGAGGACTAGCCCCATGACAAAAGTTAAACCCTACCCAACCGCACAGAATTTAAGTGCAGACACCATTGCTGAATGCACCGAGGGCCTTTCCAAACTTGCCTACGGTGAGTTGTGGAACGTAGTTGTGCCGCGCATGCAGCCGCTAAACAAAGAAGACTTTGGTAGCCCCGGAGAATACTACGGGGCTGACCCCCTTGTTGATTACTGGGACTTGCTTACAGAACAGGCCCAGCGCGATATTAACGAAGCCCTAGAAAACCAAGCCCGCGAATGGCTGCGGGAAGACGCGCAATTAGATTAGGTGGGGTGACTTGGGGCCACGGTGTTTCTGCCGTGGCCCTTTTTTTGACCTAAACCCAGACTGCGATTGATATGGTTATGGGAGTGGGTGTGGGTATGATGAGATCTGAGATCTTAGATCCAAGCGACGACGACGACGACGACGGACTACCGCGCACAAAAAAAGAGCGGAGCGCCGAAGCGCCCCGCCCCCTGGACCGTGGGCCTAGCCGACCAGTTTAATGTACGGTGCGAAACCGTTTTTCTTGCTACCGTTTAGGCCGATAAGCAAGTCGCCCATACCGCCACCCAACGTTTTGACAACCTTTGGGTCACGGGCAAACTCTATAGCCGTGGCTTCCCACGCCGCCATAATACCAAAGATGGTGGCGCGCTTGCTTTGTTCTTTCACCAACGGCGTCGCGTTGCCAGTAAGTACGATTTGCGCTTTTGGGTTCGCCGCCAAAAAAGTATTTACTTCGGATTTACTAACAGGCTCCTTAGCATTGCCGGAACCCTGTAACTCAACAACCTTTACCTTTGACTGTGCCATTTGCTTTCTCCTGTATAATGGCCATCACCACTGCTGCGGTAACTATTCAAACATTACCACGCCGCTACCCTCTAAGCAACTTCTTTTTTATCTTTGTGGTCATCGTCCTTGGACTCAGATCTGCGATCCTCGATCACCGAACACATGGCCACGATCATGGATCGCCAGTCGCAGTCCTTGAACGGACTAGACCAGAGCAAGGGGATTGACGACACCGACGACGGGACTGTCAAATCACGGATCACGGCCCCTGTGTAAAGATTCATAACCCGCCTCCGGGGATCCCCGATCAATATAAATGACGACCCCCCTGCTCGTTGACGACTGTAATGCCAAGATATTTGGTGTGGTCTAATCTTGATTGTGCTACTTCTTATAACCTTCAGTTCTATCCAAAGATCATACGAGTCATAAAAACCGTTGACGTCTGGTATGCCAGGACTTGCCCAGGATTCTAGCCTTACCCAATGAATTCCTAATGACGACGTACCGTCACGTAATTTTCTCCAAAGATCTGCTTCCTTCATTTTCTAGTCCCTCCACAGGCGTTACGTCTAAGATTGGCTTGTACTGATTATGTATTTCTTGCAAGCGACGCACTACGTCTTCCCTATTCATAGACTCTATGCGGCCTACCAAGATTTCCTTGCGATCTACATAAAGACCACCTACTTGACCCCGCGCTTTTTCTGCGTTGACTGCTGCAGAGTACGCCCCGTTCTGCAACGCTACGTCACGAAGTTTGGCAAGCTGCTCCACATGATTTTCATAGGTGACTTCATACTTACGCTGAAGCTCTAGCCTGAACTGGTTAATTCTTTCGGCGACGTATGGCTTGTCATGTAACAGCTCTGCTGCTCTTACGTTTGGATGTTTGTAGCCAGCTCGCCTTGCGGCTTCTGTGCCGCTTACTTGATTGACTACATACTCGTATACGAATGTGCGCTGTTTGTCTGTCAGCTTTTGCCTTTCGTTACCTATTTCGTCATGGTCAGAAAGACGTTCTATTTGTTGGGCGTCTGGCTTGCGTGGCTTGACTTTACCAGCGTAGCTATTTTTCGCTCCAGTCATTGTTCCCTCATTGTAGTTTGCGTTCTGCCCTAAAGTTAGCTCAGATAGTTCGAAGAATACAGAAAAACAAGTTTGCGCGCGCGTCGTTTAGGAGCTTCAGCTACCTATTGAACAACACTATTGAACCTATTAGAAAGAATAATGAAACAATAACTCCCTAATAGGGTTCAACACCTTGAAACCATTAGCCTATATCCAAACCTATTAGACCTATTAGCATTTTTCAACAATTTGCTTTTATTTTTTACTTTTCTACTCGAGATGACTATAGAGCCGTGTTTCAGAGACACATTGGCGGTTTTCTGGGATTATGGTTTTAGGATATTTCTTCCTTTTCGATGGTTTTGGCCCCAAGGTCCAGGGTGTACAGCCAGTTGATATCGCCGTGTTGTTCTGTTGTTGGCTCGTAGTGGCCTATTTTCCATGTGCTGTGTGGGTCGTTGCGTGGTATTTCGGGTGTAAGGCCTCCGGTAAGGCCGTCGAGTGGCGGCAGCCCCATGGCGATAATCCAGCCCCCTGCTTGATTTACGTTGTCGCGCAGGTGACCATTTTTCACCCAGCCCATGAACCGTTTTAGGTCGGGCATAATGTTGTCTGGGTAGCCGTCGTAGTGCCTGTAGAACCAGAGTTCGGCACCGCTTTTGTCTTTGAGTAGGATATTGCAGCGTGTTGACATTTGTTTTGCCTTCCTTAGGCTATGGGTTGCTGAAGTAACCTGTCTTGTAGTATTCGCTGGGTTTAACAAAGCGAATTTCCATGGGGCCGTCGGCCCAGCTATAGTCTTCGTCGCGGGCTTTGTTTTCTGCAAAGAGGCCAGCCACGGGGCGGTGTTCTACCCACCTAAAGCTGCCGCCGTCGCAACCGCGCCCTGCGTGAAAAATGCCGACAATGCCGTTTTCGGTGGCGTTGGCCATTTCTGCGGCCAGCTCTACGCGGTAGTTAATTTCGTGGTGTACCCAATTGAACCGCGCGCCGTGGGCGTTGCGATTTTTAAAGCACTTTTTGAGTGCTTTACGAATTTGTGGTGATAATGCCATGTTAAAACTCCTTTTATTTGGCTATGCCTAATAGTACCCTTGGACAAGGGCACGAGCCATTTTCTTTTAGTCGCGCAGAAACCATGAGGGTTCGGGTCGGTTGGTCCAGCGCATATCAAATCGCTGCTGCTTTGTGTGATAGTAGGCGCGATAGGTGTCCACGGCATTGTCACAAAGGCAGTCGGCATGGTCGCCGAGAGCCAGTGCGAATGGAGTACGTGGGCCGTGCGTGATATTCTCAGGCAGTTTTTTGAGTGGGCTGCGAAGGCGCTGGTCTGTTTTGTGGATTTTGCCGTAGCGATGCTGATACTCGCGACACAGTGCGGTGAAATGCAGGAAGTGCCACAGATAGTTGCCTGATGATTTGCGTGTCCAGATTGTGCAGGGGTGATTCTTGTGAACAGGCTTGTAGAATACGTCGTCGTCGGCCACGTTGTCGAGCAGATGGTGCGCGGTGGATAGCATTTGTGCGGATTCCAGGACCATTTTCACGACATGCTTGTCGCACTGAGCTTGGGCCGCGAGAATAGGGTTTTCGTCAAGTATAAATATATTCATATTAACCCCAATAATAAGGGGTGACTGTTTTACGAGCCACCCCTTGTTGTTCTACCGATAAATTAGTTGGGTCGGCTAAACCAGCCCTCCATGGCAAAAAGTTCCAGTTGCCATAACCCCTCTGGTAGTGCGGGGTGGTCTTGCACCAGTGCCAGAGCAGCGGCGACCACGTTTTCATTGGTGCCGTCTGGGCAGTTAGTGGTAACAGCGATTGGCTGTGTGGCTGGAGTAACTGGGTACTCTGGCTGGGGGTGGTCTTGCGGGTCGTTGTACACGGTGCCGAGCACACGGTATTCCCCAGTATCTTCGTTATAGGCCATTACAGCGAATTGCCCTTGGAGGGCTGGACCCATTTTGTGAAATTTGGTTTGCATCTTCATGATAGCTGCTCCTTTTGCTTGGCTATAAAAAATAGTAAGGCTGGACGCTTTTAGGAGCAAGCGCCCAGCCCTCTACCGATAAATTAGTTATGGCAGAGCCATGACCAGTATTATCAACATTAACAGAAAGCCCCCTAGTGAAATTGCACTGCCGATAATTATACCCGCTTTGATTAAATTATCCATCATAGTGGGTTCTTTTAGAAACTGTGGTCTCATTGATTAGCCCTTTCTATTGGCTTTTACCCTGAAATAAGGCGACCGTTTTCCTGCTTGGGTTCGGCGTTAACCTCCTTGCCCGTTTCGTCAACCCAGCCATCCCCCGCACAATCTATGCTAAAATACAAGGTGATGCACAGGGTGGGGAAGCGGCGTTGCAGTTCGTGTACGATAGGGGTAGGTGGACCCCATGCCGTTAGGAAATTGTACCTTACCTCCCCACGGTCATAATCCTGTTCGGTTGTGCTGTGCTGATAGGCATTCCATTTGGTACCCCAATTTTCTACCGCCCAATCGTACCAGTTAGGGCCGTTGCGGTCTTCAGGGGAAAGGGGGCCTTGGTCACGGAGGGCCTGTGGCATGGGCAAGATTTTGTTGAAATCTATTTCTTCGCCCACAAACTTGTAGAAGGCGTTTAGGATTTTTTGAGTGCCGCCACAAGCACTTAGATGGTTATCACAATGATTAGGCATAGCTGAAACTCCTTTTGTTTGGCTATGGCTAATAATAATGTGGGAGGGTTTTGGAAGCAAAGGCCCAGCGCTCGTGTTGATAAAAAAGAACGCTGGGCCAGATGCTACTTTTCCTTATCAAAGGGCCAGTTTGGATTGCCCGTGGCCAGCCGCTCCTGGGCTATTGCCAGAACGGTTTCGTAGTCGTAGCCACCGTCATTCATGCCGATGGTGCCGATGCCGCTGTGGTCAAAGTCCCAGTAGCTTTGGTCACGTGTGTAGGTGATGTTGTTTTTCTTGCACCACCGATACAGGCGACCATAGCTGGGGTCTTGTTTTGGGCGCTTTTTCTTTGGAGGCGCAAACAAGTCACCCAGCAGGTCGTTTAGAAAATTACCTGCATCGGCCATTTTAATACTCGCCCCAGCCAGCCGACCTAGCCGAAGCGTTATCGGCGGCTATGTTGGCTTCCTGGTTGTTAATGTCGCGCATGGTGTGCGGGTCTTCGCTACACGCTTGGCAGATAGCCCGACCGCCGTGGGGGTCGGTGTTGCCGCATTTGACAAATACTTCGCGGTAGTCATAACCGCGAGGCACGTAGAAACTTACTTGATTATCACACATGAATATTTACTCCTTTATTGGCTATATAAAAACAGTAAAGCAGGACACTTTAACGAACAAGCGCCCTGCCCTCTTACCGACAAACTATTTAATCCTGTTTCCTTTTGACATATTTTCTGTTGCCGTCAATATTTGCAAGTTCCAAGGCACGTGAAGCCCTGATACGTTTTCCCCCTTTAAGGGAACTATATGGTCTACGTGGTGAAGGATACCCGTTTGTTTTTCCATTGCCACGGCTTCTTTGTAGATTGCGGCCATTTCTGCCCGATGCTTATCTGTTAGCCATGCAGGAGTTGCGTTTAATCTTGTGGCCCGTCTATTGGCTGAATACTTGTTTATTTTTGATTGGTTGGCTTTGTTCCATTGTCTTTGGGCTTCACTTTTCCTTTCTTTATTTTCGGCATTCCATTTTCTAACATTTTCACGCACCTTTTCCTTATTTTCTTCATACCATTTTCTATTAGTTTCACTTTTCCTTTCTTTATTTTTGGCAGTCCATTTTCTAACATTTTCACGCAGCCTTTCCCCATTTTCGTCGCGCCATTTCTTGTTATATTCACGGCGCTTTTCCCTATTTTGGGCATTATATTTTCTAGTGGTTTCACGTATCTTTTCTTTATTTTTGGCGCAATATTCACGCCTTTTTTCCTTGTTTTCAGCGTAATATTTTCTAGAATATTCACGCTGCTTTTCTATATCTTTAGGGGGCATTTTAGCTAACGTCCACGTTTTTGGCTACGATGTAAGGAACACCATCTTTATTAAACCCAGCGTAGATGGCACAATCCCACTTGGGGTCATCGGCGCTGCTTTCAAGCCAACCGTCGAGTTCGTTGTAGGTGAAATTAAACTGGGTGAGTAAAGTATCTACCCAGATGGCCGCAGGTATAGGCGAGCCATCAACATCAATGGTTCGCATAGACCAGCCAAACTTTTCCCACTCCCTTTTTAGTAAGTGGCCTGTCCAAATAGTCATAGGTTTTTGCCCTCCTTTATTAAGCATACTAAAGTGTAACCCAGGACATTTTAAGGAGCAAAGGCTGGTGTATCTATTTAGTCGGGTATTTCGCCGTAGTTCATGCAGCGGTCACAGCCCTTCACGGTTGTCGAGAAAGAAATGTGGGTGAGCTCCCCCTCTTCATAGGTTAGCTCAGGGTTTTCCGAAACTTCATTAGGCTCACGGACCACGAACCCGTTTCCATGACAGACAGGGCATATTCTCATTCACTGTTCTCCTTAATATGCGGTTAAAACTGAACCGATTGTGCCTGGAATTGACTTTTTATCATGGTTATAAAAGGCGTCGGTAAACAGTGCAGATAACGCTTCCTCGCTATCTATGCCGCCTACGTCGTCGCCATTATCATTGCAACATTCATAGTCAACTAAATCACCATCATCGGAAAACACCACAACAATGTGAGTTGCTTCGTCATTTATGCCATGACAAGGCCAGCTTTCCTTAAAGGTGTTAAGTCGGCTAGTTTCAACTGTAATAATTTTCATTCTTCTTCCTCTATATCAGTCATGCTTAAAAATTCGGGTTCAATTAAGAATGAAACCACTGCACATTCTTCGTTTACGCTAATTTCTTCGAATTTATGCGTGGGGCAAGTCGCCAGCCACTCGTAAAACTCTTTCCAATCCACAAGCTCCTCCTATGTATGACAATAGCCATCGGTTTCAATGCACAGCCACATTCCGCACCATGGTACGGTGACAGCGTCATCGCACCCGATGGTTGGCAGGACCATGCGCCTGAATTTTAAAAACGAGTACCTTTCGTCTTTGCTTTCGTGCCATTTTCGCAACAGGGTGAGTTGCTGTTCCTTAGTAAGTTTCATTGGACACCTTTTGCTGGTGGTAATGGCCCAATCCCCACCCCCTAGAGCGCCCGTAGACCGTGTCTACAGGGGCAAGATGGGTGGGGTAGGGCCTAGCCATTGGGGTGCGGCGGTCGGCTAGATTAACGGTACGGCTTTCCAAAGGTAGTCCTAGAACATGCACTAGAACCTAGAAAAACCGCCGAAGCATCTAGCCTCTTTGAGCGCTGGACAAGATATGAGCAACTCCAGCCCCTGACGCCGCCGCTCGCCTTGGTTACATATTGAGTTTTTTAGCCTTTGTACCTGAACCCCCTTCCGGGTTTATTTCCTGCCAAGGGTGACCACACACATCGGCCCAGTAATCAAAGGCCCCAACGGCGATATGCCGATAATATGTGCGGTACCCCTTTTCTGCATCTTCCTTGCTAACTGGGTAAGTGATGGTAACCCAAATTTCATTACTGCCAGTTAAGTTGTCAGCGTCCTCTGGGTCTTCGCTGGCCCTTACATCAATAATGTACCCCAGCGCATCAGTTTTTTGGCTTAGAGCATATTGCCGCAAATCCGCTTCCAAATCGGTAAGGCTACCGCCGTCCGGTGCCGTTTCCGCAGGTATGCCGCAAGTGATGGTTACTTCACGGTCCCCATGGTATGCGTGGGGGGAGGCGTTTGTAACGTTGATAGTTGCCGTTTGTGACAACGACCCGTTTACATGATACATAGCTGATATCTCCTTTTTTTGGCTATGCCTAATAATAAGGTGGGACAAGTAAAGGAGCAAAGCCTATACTGTCTGCATGACAATATAGAAAGCAAAACGGCCCACTGATTAATGTAACCAATGGGCCGCTCGCCTTGGTTCCTTAGTCTGTTAATACAACCTTATCGCCCAGCAATTTTGCGAGCGGTAGGATTAACTGTTCTTCGCCATTATTGGCACAGACAGCAATTAAATCTAAAACATTTTTAGTAGTTAAAGGAACAGGAACCTTTTCATACCTTACTTGGACAGGGCCAGTACGGTCTTCCTTTATAACCTGATAAACCCCATGTTGGTCTTTAGCAACGGTCAATTTATTTGCGGCGAGCCATCCTTTCGATATAAATTCCATACTTTTGGGACACTCGCCTTTTTTCAGCCATGAGCTGTTGACGCTACTGGAGGCATACCCCATTTCCTTTAAAGTTCGAGGAATAGACCAACCTTTAAAAGTGGCAATAGCCTCGACCGTTCGGTGCATTTTACTTGAAAGAGTATAGGGTATTGTCTTAAGATTTAGTCTTCTGGGAGAGCGAACCTTAACGTGTTGCTCCCTTACGATATAGCTATCGTCAAATAATGACCTTTCTTGGTCTGCTTGAAATTGAGCCATTTCAGAGTCTCCTTTCTTTTTGCTGGTTGGCTGTACGTTTAATATACATACTGATACTGTAGATAATAATGGTTTTTTATCATAACCTATCATCGTCTTTTTTAACTGGTCCCGTAAGGGAATAGTATTGTAAAATCCTCCTTTGGTCATAACTTATCATCACCTTTTAAAACCGTGACAGCATCTGTTTCTTGACTAACGGTTAAAGATTTTGCTTGTTCGTAAAGCATCTTTGCCACCATCACAGCCTTTTCCCTACTTAGGTTTAGACTAGTTGATTCAAACTTGGTTTCAATGCTTAAACAGATTTGTTGTGTGGCCCAATGGTCACCAATAATAGAAACTCTAATAGCGCACTCCTGCTTGTCTACAGGGTCTTTCATTCCTGGTTCCACATCTGGTTCCACATCTAATTCAGGGTCAAAGCCCCGTGGGTTTTCAATTTGTATTGTTTGCATCTTACAAATCCTCGGGGTTGGGCCGCTTCTGCTCCACCCGTATATCGGTCAACATTCGATCAATAGCTATGTCTGACCAACCAAGGTCTGATAATTCCCAATAAGCCTGATGCTCATCTATTTCTTGGTTTGTAAAATCATCTATGATTTTTTCAGCTTTGGGATGAAAAAATAATTCATCTGACATGAAAATTAGCCCCTGTTGCATTTCTACTTTCTCCAAAGGATGGGGGGAAGGGAAGGAGTGGCAAGGAAAGCACCCCCTTCCCCCCGTTTTTGTCAGCCAATGTGCTTTCCTATCTCTTAATTTCTTGCCGTTGTTTTAAACTTGGCCAAAGCCGCCTGAGCTAAAGCTTCCTGCTCCATCCATTCGCGAACTATTTGCCTCAGCATGGCTTTTTTAGTTTTATCGTATTTAACCGACAGTTCTTCAATTGTTAGTGCGGTTTCTCTGTCCAGGCCGATGGTTGTATCAGTGCGGACAGGAGCACCTTTTATCATTTCAATGTAAGGCATTTTTATACTCCTTCAGCCTTCGCAACAAATGGCTATGGACCGTTGCCCATAGCGTTTTAAAATCTTCATTTTGCGCATTGTCCAACGCACGTTTTGCAAGGTCAATGCGAACACCTAGCTTTTCAACAGTAGGGTACGGGTCATTTTGGGGTACCATTATACAACCTTTCCGCCAATCTTTTGACGTAATCCAGTATTTCCTGCTGGGGAACGGTATGACCGCTTGCCATGAGGCGCTTTTGAACATAACGCTCCATTACCTGCGCTGCATGGTCCACACCATACAATTGAATAACACCCATGAGGCGCTTCTCATAGTCCTCAGCACTGGATGCCCATTCTAGTTGTGAAATAGTATCGTACTGCATAACCTCCTCCAATGGCTATATGGTTACCCATTATAACCCATGGGGTGCAGAACGCTACCATTTATTTATCAAGAGCTTTTCTCAGGCCCTGTTTTATGTCTTTTTTAGTTACGGGCCAGCCTTCCGCTTTTAGAATTTGGGCTACAGCATCAAACCGTTCTTCTTTAGAAGTCTTTTCTGAAACAACCTCTTCACAAGCCTCGTCTATCGCCATTCCCCACGCCTTTACTTGTCCCATGTCCGAGGCCTCTCATATGCGCCTTCCTGGCCTTCGTACACAACCTGTATCTTTAACCCAGGAAATATGTGATGCACCGCTTGCATCAATTTAATAGGAAATTGTGTAGCTTCTTTCTCCGTCATTTTATTAGTTTCCACATAAACGGTATAATGTATGACGGCTTTAGATTCTTCACTCATTTGCATTTCTCCATTACAGCAATCAATCAAAACACGGTGGCAGCTTCCGCATTGGTAGTGGCCGTGGACATACACTAAGTTTGTCCACTGGCCACACCAATCACAAGTGGTTGGTTTAGGCGGAAGGCATATACCCCGTTTCATCGTCATAAATGCTTGTATCCGGCAATTTGATAAATAAATCCATATCAAC
>VTLG01009273.1_pt1 | contig 53180 bp, 61 predicted proteins | sample 4694571 | NCBI WGS metagenome assembly VTLG01 (sample SAMN12604809, study PRJNA352737) | marine metagenome | biome: ENVO:00000447; feature: ENVO:00000209|ENVO:00000569|ENVO:01000036; material: ENVO:00002151; isolation source: viral sequences binned using virsorter ... | reverse complement strand
TTCTCAGAGTATAGGTGCAGGAGAAGACCAATATGACAAAGCTGATGTAATACCTAATATTTTCGCATCTACTGAAAATAAAAAATGGGTAAAAGAAGAAGCAGAGCAATCTGTTACGCTTACTCCTTCAGCAAGCACCAATCAGTCTGGTGATTACTTTCAAACATCATCTACTAATACGTATTCATATAATGTATCATTTACGTATGACGGTTACCAAGAAGGACCCTTGTCAGTAAGTCCTTTTACTTCAAATTTATCAGCTACTCACTCTGACATTACCATTAAAATTAAAATTGTAAAATTTAGCAATAGATTGACTTCTGTTAATATATATAGAAAAGATAATGATAATGAATTTTATAGATTAGTTAAAGCTATTCCAGCAAATAAAGGGTGGGCTCATTCTGAAGATGGAGAAGGATATGAATATACATTTAGGGACGATGGCTCTGTTTTTGGTTCATATGAAAGTAGAACTGGCCTTAATGAAATCGTAGAAAATATTAAAGTTGATTATGCTATATCAGCAGAAATTGATGGCTATCTTTTTGTAGGAGATTCATCTCACCAAAATATATCAGATGCTAGTAATCAAATATTTAGGTCAAAGCCTGGTAGATATAGTATATTTGACTGGACAACTGATTTTATCATACTAGGAAGTACTCCTACAGCTATGGCTAATTTTAACGGAAGATTATACGCATTTGATTCAAACAATATATATAAAATTAACCCTCACACACTTCAAATAGAAGACACATATGAAGGAGTTGGATGTATAAACAACAACAGTATCGTAGTTACTGAGAAAGGTATGTTTTTTGCAGATTATACAGGAGCTTATTGGCACGATGGTCAAAAGCCTATTCAAATATCAGAGTCTATTTACCAAGGTGATTTTGATAATGATTGGAATAGCACTTCTCCAGTATATAATACAAGTTGGAATAACTTAATGTCTTCTGCTAATTACATATATGCAAGATGTATTTTTGATGGAACTTTAAATAATGTATTATTTATAATATCCTCAGAAATCTTTAATCCTAATACAAATGAAAAAGAATTAAAAAATTATATATGGTCTTACAATTTAATACAGTCAAGATGGGATTTATGGGAATTGTCAAATGGTTCTGAGGTAGGCACTCCTATAAAAGGGTTAAATGGTGAAGTTTATATACCTATAAATGAAACAATATTTGAGCTAGGTAAAGGTAATTTAAACAAACCTTTTACATTTATGTCAAAAGAACTTACTTTAGGTGAAGATTCTATAGTTAAAGTTTATAATAAGATAAAAGTTAATGGAATAAGTGAATCTCTTTCTTCAAATTTAACTAACAGTGAAAATCTATTAATAAAGACAAGCAATGGTGTTTTAAATCAGAATGAAATAACTTATGTTGATAAAGTGTCTGATTCTGAATACAAACTATCAGGCACTAATAAAAAAGGAAGATGGATTAAATTACTACTTGAAAATGTTACAGATACTATAGATTCTTTAGGTATTATATATAGAAGGAAAACAACTAAATAATGGCAAAAAATAGAGAAAAACAAGCTAAGATTTTAACTAATGTAAATAGTTTTTCTGACGTTCAAAAATCATTGCAGAACATAGAAACACAATTAAACAATTTGTTTGACAATGTAAATAGTATCTCAGAGAAAGATACTTCAGAATCTATAGGAGAAAGCGGAGATATAAATATAGCAAGAAACTCAGATGGGACTTATTCATTGGAATGTTGTACTAATGAAGGATGGAAAAAACTTCTTGTTAAAACAACTGGAAGCGGTGGTACTTTTTCAGTTTATTTAGGAGACAAATCAAAAACGAATATATAGCTTGTTTTGTATATATAAACAGATGTAAATTATAAAGATAGAATCAAAGGAGATTTAATGGGTTGGTTAAGCGATAAATTGTTTGGAAAAAAGAAAAGGATAGACCAAAATAAGATTAATTCTTATATGCAACCTTATACTAAGATGATTGATAGGTTCGAAGGAATCGCAGACGACCAAATGGACTATGATTCTGTAATGAATCGTACTGCTAGAAATAGATTCATGAACCAAAGCTACGATATGCTTGGTCAAAACCAGAATCAACTTCAACAGACGGCTATGATGAACAATTTAAGCCCTGCACAAATGATGGCGCAGCAACAACAAATGGCAAATAGGACTACTGGGCAATTTGGCACTCAGATGGACCAAATGTATCAAAACCAATATAATCAAGGATTAGCTGGTTTAATGAACGTTTCCCAAATGAGAAAGGGAGAAGGAGAAAGATTAGCTAATGCTCACATACAATCAGTTAATGCTCACAACCAAAGAAGGCAAGGCAGAATCGGTATGGCAACTGGATTACTAGGTATGGGATTAAGCTTCGCTTCAGGAGGAATGTTTGGAGGCGGCGGTGGCGGAGGCGGCGGTGCGCCGACTTAGAATTTTAAGGAGAATATAGAATGGCAATAGATTACGGTAATTATGCACAGATTTATGGAGGAGGGGTTGATTTAAGCCCTATTCAGAAAGGTGTTTCTGATTTCATGCAAAACAATAAAGAAGCTAGAGCTTTAGCAGTTGGAAGAATGAATGATGAAGTTTGGGCTAATTTAATGCAACCTTATCAAAATGCAGTCTCTAAAGATGTATCTCAGTGGGATTTTAATTCGTTTACTGGACTAGATGCAGGTAGTGCTTTATTAAAATTTAAACAAATAGCAAAGAAAAAAGGTAACAGATTTTATAATGAAGCTGCCGCTCAAGGATTATTTAATCCTATAACATTTAAACAGCAGTACGACCAAATGAAATCTGCTTATATCCCTAATATAGAATCTAAATTAGAAGCGTATCAAGAAACACATGGATTGACAGACAAGGATATGAAAGGATTTTTAGGTCAAAGAACAGATTTAAGGAATTTCTTACTTGATAATGCTAACCCTGCAGGAGTAGTGAGAGATTTAGCTAGACCTTATACTCCAGCAGGATTTTTTCCAGGAGCAATTGAAGAAGTAGCAAGTCAACCTTTCAGATATGGAACTTCTTTAGGTGCTGGAAGAGCATTGACAGGTGCGTGGAAAGGGGCTAAAGATTGGAAAGATTTTGCAGGAATGGCAAAAGGAGCTAAAGCAGGACTTGCTTCTAATTACAGATTCCTTAATCCACTTAAAGGTGAGTTTGGAAAAGGTGGAGTAGCTTCTCTTGATGATATTGCTAAAGAAATAAAAGGAAGTAAAAGGGGAGCAGCTAAAAGGTTTTTAAGTAAAAACGATTTACTAGATAGAGCTGCAAAAAGTTCTGAAATATCTCGTAAAAAAATTCGTTCAACAGCTAAAAGTAATAATACTAGAGCTAAAAATATATTAGATAAAGCTGAAGCTAAATATAAAAAAACAAACCCTAAAGGTAATTTTAAAATTACTAAAACTTATAAAGAACTTAACAATAAAGTATTGTCTACTAAAGACGTATTAAAAAAGGCTGATAAACGGGTTATTGCAGCTCAAAAACAAGTTGGTCAAGGTGCAGTTAAGGGTCTTAGGAATATGCTTAAAAAGCACGGAAAAGCTAAAATTATATCAACATTGGCAAAAACTGTTGGTTGGAAAAGAGCTGCAGGAATGGTTGCTAAAATGGCAGTTGGTGCTGCTGGTAGCCCATTTACTGGAGGTATGAGTTTAGCATTAAATGCTTGGACTGCATATGATATATATAGTATATTATCTAAAGCTTTAGGAGAAACTGGGGGAGTGAGAAGTCTGGATAAAATGGCCTTTGGAGGTGGTACAAGAAACAAAGAAGCCCTAGACTTACAATAATATTAATGTGGCTCAAATACAACAACAAAATTTAGAACAACAACAACCACAATGGCAGCCTAAATATGACGCTGCTCAAACTAAAAAACTTACTAAACTTTACAAGGAAACTCCTCATAAGTTTACAGAGGAACAACTTCAAGAAATAAGAGACCATGCTGGTTATCATCAAATGCCTTTTTATGAAGGTGAATTTTCTATATTTGATGCATTAAAACAAGCAGGTGGAGGATTCTTAGAAGGCTTTACTACACTTAGAGTAGCAGACCATCCAGACAACGAATATGAAGCAGTAGCAAGAAGTGTAGGTCATTTAGCAGGATTTGTCCCAGGGATACTTTCTGGTCCTTTAAAAGCGTTAGGGTTAATGAGAGCTGCAAGAGCTGTTAAAGGTGTCAAATCTTTGCCTATGATAGGTGCAGATTATGTAACTAAAAAAGCTAAAAAAATTGTCAAACCAATACTTAAGGGAGCTTCTGCCTCTAGGTTTAAGGCTGCAGACGATGCTTCCAGTTTCTTTTTAGGTGACAAAGTCAAACATTTAGCCGAAGGAGCCTTTCACTTAGGTACCGCAAGTGCTATATCATCTGTTTGGGATGGCGTAGACCAGATGTGGGAAAGCTTTAAAGGAGGTGCAGTAGCAGGTGGAGTATTTAGAACTATAGGTAATGTCATACCTGGAACAACTTCAGGAGATAAATTTATAAAAGGTTTGGCAGGTTCTATGTTTATGGGGCTTCCAACTACAATGAGAGGGGCTACTACACCAGAACAGATATATGAATATTTAGCAGGTGCATATTTTGGAGCCAATGAAAGACCTTGGTATGTCGCTAAGGCAAATAAAGGAATTAAAGAGTTTACGAAAGAAGCAGAGAAAAACCCTCAATTAGAGTGGGAAAGAAATGTAGAGAAATGGGATAAATTTGAAGATTATCCTGATATTGTTCAAAGAGAGATGGTTAGACAAGGTAAAGCAGCATGGGGTTCTAGAAAGGGTAATTTAAATAGAGCAAACTTTTTAATGGAGTTACATGGAATAACTGATAAAATACCTGCTGAACAATTAGACAAAAGATATGAAGCTTTAAACTCTGTAATGAAAGGGCAACAGAAAAGAACTAAGTATAAAGCAGTAGATAAAATAGGAGTAGGAGTTTCTAGTGGTGGAAGAGGAGCTCCATCAGAATGGGGTAAAATTGGAGATAAATACGGATTTCCAGTTATACATATGATTCCTGAAACTGAAGTTAACACTAAGGGAATGTCTTATTTTATAGAAAGAATTAAAAAAGGTAAAGTTAGAGGTGTTCAAAGAGGAGTTACTGAAAGTGAACTATTAACAGCAGGTCAAGCAGTAGAGCAAGCTAATAATACTTTAAAAATAGATTTAAATAAAGTTAAAAGAGATACTTATGAGCACATTTTAAACAATTGGATGCAAATTAAAAATTCAGGCTCTGTATATGCAATAGGAGAACTTAATACGTCTGGTGATAATGCATATAGAACTTTAAATAGAGGTGGTGCTTGGGGAATGCAAATGGCATTAGATAAGGGAATGCAAAAAGCGTTTGTATTTGACCAAAAACAACGTAGTTGGTTTCAATGGTCGGCAGATGCAAATAGATTTAAAGCGATAGATGGCGTTCCTAAATTAGGTGAAAACCCAGCATTATTAGGTGATTATAAACTTCAGCCTTCTGGAGTTAAAGCTATAAGAGATGTTTATGAAAAATCATTTGGTCAACTAAAGACTGGAGAAAAAAGCCCTCTTCCTGATGCTGTAGACCCTAGTACTATAAGGGAATATCACGTTGAAACAGTTAAGAATATAAGAACTTTAAGAGAGGCTATATCTGAAAAGAAGCAAGATATTTCTGATATTAACACTTCTTTAAAGCAAGGTGTTGATAAAGTTAGAGTTAAAGAATTGAATAAACAAAAAAAAGAACTTCAAAAACAAATTGATGGTATATATAAAGAAATAGTAGAGGCCCATCAAACATTGCAACCTACTCAATATATAGATATGAATACTGGCCAAATAATAACGGATGTAGACACTGGTATGAAAAGCCAAGAGTTTGCCTTAATGAAAAAAAGTGAGCATTTTGCTAATAGGTATTTAAAAGATATATGGGATGCTCAAACAGGTGGTTTAATAAGCAAGAGAGATAAAATGGTAGAATTAGGCAAAGATGCTGAAACTATTATAAGAAATCACATAGAAAAAGGGAATAAAAATATAAAGGTAGATGATGCTGTTAAAGATATGGAGCAAGCTTTTGGAATTAATTTAAAACCAGAAGCAGTTAATCATATTAGAAAATGGCTAAGAGAGTTAAACTTAGGAAAACAAGTAGTCTTTTTAAAAACTAGAGGAGGTAAAGAGATTGATTTTTCAGACCCTTCTCATCCTACTGATATTACAGGTCAAATAATAAGGCAAGTAGAATCTCCTAAAATGATTGAAGAAATTTTTGATATTGAAGGAGGGACTTATACTAAATCTGAAAAAGTTCAAACACCATTGGTTGTATGGGATAGTGTAGGTAGAAGTGGAAAAACTGGACTAACTACTAATGTTCCTTTAGATAAGCTAGTTATGCATTTAAGGTTTACTGAAAATTTAACAGAAGCAGATGCTATACAAAAAGCTGACAACCTTAAAGGCAATATTATTAAAAAAATGCTAAAAGAAGAAAATATGATGCCTTTAGGAGGACAAGGAGATAAAGGTAGATTGATATTTGTCAAATTACACCCTAAAGCAAGAAAACCTGAAGATGTAAGATTGTCATATACCCAATTATTAAGAGCGTTAAGACAAAGAAAAGACAGTAAGGGAAAACTGACTGATAAAGATGCTATTACTTTATTTAACAAAGATATGGAAATAGCTAAAACAAAATATGGCATTACTAATAAAGAGTTTAAACAAATGGTAGCATCTAATGTTAGATACGATTTGGCTATGAATGGATTTAAATATAGTTACGATAATATTAAAAAGCTTATGCATAAAGGTTTTATTAACAGCGCTATAGCATTTAATAAAAGAAATCAAATATGGATGACTAATGGATATGGAGGAAATAAAGAGTTTTTTAAGCATGTAGTTGATGCAAATGGAAAAACAATTTCTGGCATTTCTGACCTTTCTCCAAGAGACAATTTTATATATAGATTAATTGACGACCCATCAACCCCTGATGCTTTAAAGAAAAAAGCTTTAAAAGCGTTAAGTACAGACCTTCCAGAACACGTAGATGGCGCTATTTTAGTTAGAAGTGATGTTATTGAAGCGATTAATGCTGATGCGGGTCATCCATCGTCTGGACAGAATAAGTCCTTTATTGTTGATAAAACGCCTTTATATAAACCTACTTCTGTGCAAATGATAAATGGTAAGCCTGCTATAGTTAAGGGTAAAGAAGTAGAAATGGGAGCATTATTAGGTAAATATATGATGCATGATGTTGGAGAGACAGCATCTAAAGCTATGTTTGATAAAGGTGTTCATATGCTGGTAATGACTTCTGCAGCTAAACAAACAGGTGGTAGAAAAATAGGTAATTATAGTGTTGGTAAAAATGGAGAGTTGTTTTTAAATAAAGGAGCAGATTACGAACTAGACCCTGGAAGTATAAAGTACAATTCTTCTGTTATAAACGATTCTCATATGGCTCAAAAACAAATATGGGTTAAACAGTTATTTACCAACTTACATCAATATGGACACGCTCCAATATCAACTGATATTATAAATGAAATACACAGAGATGTAATAAGAAAGAATTTTGAAGGAGACCCTAATCTTAATAAGCAACTAGAAGCTTATAAGAACTCATTAGACCCTAATAAAATAGAAAATTTACTGCAAAACTTAGAATCGTTAGGAACTAAAGAGTTAATAGAAGTATTAAAAACTCCTGGAGCAGAAAGATTTGCTGAACAAGCAATGCAAAGAATGTTGAGAATTGTTGAAAAAGATATAGAAATGCAGTTTCAAGAAGGAGATATTACAGCAGAAGAAAGAGCTGCTAGTTTACAAAGTATAGCGGAAGCAGTATCTCCAATAGATAGGTTATTGAAGAATGTTGCTATTGTAGGGGAAGAAGCAAATCAAAAAGGACTAAGTGGGTATTCTGGATATATGCATAAATATGTAAGAGATTATAGAGCGGCCGTCTTGCACAATTACTTTGTAAAATCAGTTACTAGACCGATAGCCGATAATTCTGCTGTTGCAAGAATAAGACCTTACGACAAATGGATGCAGAAAAAATTTCCTGAATTAAATAAAGATGATAATTCTTTTATGTTGGATTCTGCTTATAAAGAAACTAAAATTAAACTTCCTGATGGCAGTGAAAAAACATTGGGAGAATTGTGGAAATTAAAAAACAATCCTAAATATAAAAGAGATGTTAAAAATGTATTTAATGCACTAGTTCTTCGTGTTCCTATGGACAGTATATCTGGAGCACATAAACTTGAATTTAAAGGATTTACGGGCAGAAAAGGTCATGGTATTTTAATGCACTCAAGAACAATGAGAGCAATAGGTGGTGCTGACCTAGATGGAGATGAAGCATTTGTCTATTTTGGAGGAAAGAGAGCGGACGGAACTGGACACGGAATGAAACAATCTTGGTTAGATGCTATACATGCTAACAGAGGTGAATTTTATAATAAAAGTAAAACAGATGTTAAAGATAACAAAGATGCGTTTAGAGATTTATTAACAGAAGGAGCTGCTCCTGATAATCCCTTGAAGCAAAAGAAAAGCTTATATTATTCTCCAATATCAAGAATAGCTGCATCTGAAGGAGCTGTTCAAGGTAGGGGAATGCTTGGGATAGCAGTATCACAAGGGCAGGTAATGAAGTCTGCTTATAATGCTTTAATGGCAGCAGAGGGTCAACAAGATGTATTTAAAACATCTATAAAAGGCGATGGAACATATAGAGTTACCTTAACTCCTAAAACTAAGAAAAAAGAAAGAGAATATCAAAGAGAGTTAACTAGAGCTCAAATAGCATTTGCATCAGACCCGCTAGATGAAGCAGGATTGAAAAGTCCTGAAGTGTTTTTTAATACTATGCATAACGCTTATTTTAAAACATCTTTTGAAAAGTGGAATAAAAAATTAAAGAAATATGAACCTTCTAAAGCTCCAGAAAAATTAAAACCTACTCATTTAAAAAGAGGATTAGTTGGCAATTTTAAAAACATGAATAGTGCTTATTTTGGTAGAAACTATGATGAAAACCGTAGGTATACTATGGATGAAGTAAATCATTTGGCATCAAATATTAGATTCTTAACAGAAGCTCAAAAAAATACTATATTACCTAAAATGGTAGAAACTCTAGAAGGACTAGATTGGAGTGACAATATGTTTAATAGGATTGATAGAGCTGGTCTAATGAGAGCTTATGAAGAAATAGACGCTATGGTGAAAGACCCAGATGGTAAATTTGGGAATTGGCTAAAAGGAGCAATGGCTAGAAGTTCTTTTAGAGTGCCTTATAATAAACACATAAAAGCAGTTATTAATAACGAATTATATGATAGAACAGTTAGACATAGATTGGCAAATGATGAATCTATTGAAGGTTTAAGAAAGTTTCGAGATATAACTATAAATTCTATGTTTGGAGCTGAGTTTAATACTAAAGCAGGAAGAATGGCTAAGTTGTATGATTATAAAGAAAGAATTAAGATTTTAGAGCAAATGCATAGACAAGCTGAAGATTTTCTGTCAAATGACATTGCTACTATGGCTACTTTAATGAATATAAAAAGGATATTAGAAAATAATAGAATTCATCCTAAAGTTATAAGAAATATACACAGAAAAGTAGAGCAATTTAAAATGCAAAGTTATCTAAATAAAAAAGATAGAAGAGCTTTGGATTATAATGCATTATTAGGTAGCCCTGAAGAAATTCAAGCTCAAGAGGCAGTATTAAAACAAGAAGCTTCATTTGCAGCTAGAGAAGGTAGAAAAATTAAAAAGAAAGATTTAGGTGGAGATACAAGGTCTGCTACTTACGACCAAGTTCAACTTGATATGAGAATTAAAGAGTATAAAAAGGACTTAAATAAAGCAGAACAAGAATTATTTGACCATTTATTTATAGGCACTTTAAATAGAGGAGAAATAGGTAAAATAAAGAAATATATGGATATGCAACCTAAAGGTAAAAGGTCTCCTATATTAAGAGATTTAATTTCTAAACTTCTTAATGATGCTGCTAAAACAAGACAAACAAGACTTGCTTTTAATTCAGAGGCTATAAGCGATATTGCTATTCAAAATCATTTTAAATCTATGAATAATGTTCATGGAAGAATGTGGGAACCTTTATCTGAAAAAGATGCCAATACTATATATGAAAAAGCAGGCGAAACTATTCGTACAGAACCTAAAATAGTAGACGAGCTAGTTCAAGGTGCTCACAAAGGTACTGGATATGCTGGTATTAAAAAAGGAGAAATAACAGCTGAAGACAAAGCTATTATAACTAAAATAGCAACTATATTAAAAAAGTATAATAATAAACTAGGTAACAATATACCTGATTTAAATGAACAAATAAGAGGGATAACAGCAAAATTAGACCCTGATATGAGAGGTAAAGATTTAAATGCTTTACATAAACAAGATTTTAAAAACATATTAAGATATTTAGAAGATGTTGAAAGTGGAACTATGTGGCAAAGAATATGGAATTCTTCAAAGCCTGAATTGCAAAAAAGATATTATAGTATGTTCCCAGAAACTTTAAATAGAGAATTAATGGCTCATGATATTAAATGGTTAAGACAAAAAGGATGGTTTATTGAAGCAGGAGGTGGAATAAAAGAAGGTTATATAAGGAAACCTACTTATTTTATGAATATGCTTCAAAACATAATTACTAAAAATAATGGAATGGCTACTGCAAAAGCAGAAGGATTAGCTAAGGAAATAGAAGCAGAATTTAATCATTTGCAAGAAATAAAAGAAGGTAATGGCTTATTTGATATAGCAGTTGCGCAAATGGAACTAGGGAACAAAGATTACATTGACAAGTTAGAAGAACCTGGTAGTATTAAAAAACATTACAAATTGATTTATGACAAGTTATATGCAGATAAAGTAAAAGAGCATAATTGGAAGAAATTAAAAAATAAAGAATTTATAGTACTTAATAACGAAGGTAAAAGAGTAAAAGCCACTGGTTTTGAGATAGTTAATGGCTCAATGGATAAAAACTTGAATGGAATTAAAAAAAGAATATCTACTAAATTTGAAGAAATGCACAAATTAATAGTAGGAGATAAAAAAGCTTTCAATAAGTATAAAACTGGAAAATACTTTGACCCTGATACAAGGCTTCAACCTAAAATGAATTGGGAGAAATTTGTCACTGATATGCAAAAAGCTTTAGAAAAGGGAGATACTATTCCTATGGAATTAGGAATTGATGGGATGAGACATATAATGCGTTCTATGATGGTTGATTTGTCTGGACCTAAAAAAGCAGCTAAATATTCTGCTTGGGTTATAAAGAATACTCAAAAAATACCTTATGGTCAATACTGGCCTCATATGTTTTACGATAGAGCTTCTGCTGAAAAATCTATAAAAAGAGCATTAGAATTTATAAGAAAGGATTCTTCTCTGAATGACAAGCAAAGAAAGGCTGCTATTGCAAAGATTGCACTAAGACAAAAAACAGTTACAGGCGATTGGGAAGTTCAAGATATGCAAGATTGGGATAAAGTAGATGTTCTTGATATGCAGGCAGGAAGAGAAAGTATTGCTGCTAAGAAAAAAATAGACAAATCACAAGTTAAATGGACTGATATGAACCCTACATTTGGTTCTATGTTTTCTAGAAAAGGTCATATAGAAGGATGGTCTACCGATATGAATGTAATGCAATCTTATGCTAAGAATCTTGCTAATACATATTATAGACAAATATCTCATTTAATGTCTAGACAAGTATTAGACCAGGCTTACAAACGTTTATATAAAAAGTTTGGAGATAAAGGATTAGCAGAAAGATGGGATAGGTTCTTTAAGTTATATGTACAAGGAGCTATGGGGCAACCAGATGTTATACCAGAAAGATGGTATGAAGACCCTTTGATGAAGATGAAAGGTACTCCATATGCATGGTGGGCAGATAATCATGTTTTAGAAAGAGTTAATAAAATAAGAGAAAAACTAGGTATTAGAGAAGGTGATTTGCCTAAAGAATTAAAAGATTTTGATTATAATGATATAAGGCATTGGAGTAATATGGAGGCAAAATTTGAATTAGCTTCATTACTAGCTCATCCTAAATCTGCTATTACTAATATATTTGGTGGTAGTTTGCACACAATACAATCAGCAGGACCTGGAGCTTTAAGAAAAGCTAGAAGTATTAAATGGCTTAAAAGAATTAATCCTAATTGGAATAGTATGCAAGATGTACAAGATTTTGTAGTATCTAAAGGTGTACTTCCTGAGTTTATGATTCACGAATTAGGTTTAGGTAAAAATGTTAAAGGTGATGTGTCAGGATTTGTAGGTGAATTGTCAAATCAAATCAATTCTACCGAAGGTATTAAAATGTCTGACATAAGAACTATAGGGAAGAAGTATAAATTATCAGATGCTGTGATGTCTAAAGCTTCTAAATTTATGTCTGTACCAGAAAGAACTCTAAGAAGAGATGCGTTTATGTCGCATTATGTAAGAGCTTGGGAAAGGTTTGGTGGAGCTATTACAGACCCTAATCATCCGTTTTTAATAGAAACAGCTAAAAAAGGGGTAAAAGCTACCCAATTCTTATATGAGGCTCCACAAAGGCCTTTATTCGCGAGAACTGCTCTAGGTAAGGTAATGACTAGGTTTCAGCTATATGCGTGGAATTCAGTGCGTTTTCGTAAAGATGTTATAAGAAATGCTAAATTATATGGCTTTAAACCAGGAACTGAAGCATATGATAGATTTGTAAGAACAGCTCAAATAGACTTATTTGTATTAGCCTTAGGTAATATGTTTGCTTATAGTTTGTTTGACAATGCATTACCTCAACCATGGAGTTGGTTTCAAGATACAGCAGAATGGTTATTCGGGGATGAAAGAGAGAGAGAAAAAGCATTTTTTGGAACTTTCCCAAAAGCTATTGCTCCATTGCAGATAGTAGCTCCTCCTATATCTAGATTTCCAGTTTCTGGTTTAATGCAATGGGCTAGAGATGATTATACTAAATTTACTGATTATCAGATGTATACAGCCCTTCCATTTGGAAGAATAGTAAGAGATATATTCCAACCTGACCAAGGGTTAATAGATAATCCAGGTAGATTTTTAGAAAAAATGGCTGGTATGCCTATGAGGGACATTCAGAGATTTACTGCTAAAAGAAAGAAAGATATTGAAGAAGGTAAAAGATTTAAACAACCTAAGGTGGGATATTAGTTATGAAAAACGAATTTGGGTTATTAAATGCCGTAATGGATGAAAATGATTTTGCAGAAATAGATGATTTAGGACTAGGGAATGTAGAAGAAACCCTATCTCCCTCTGACTATCATATACAAGAAGCAGCTCAAAACGACGTAGTTAAAAAAGGAGCTGGGTTATTAGCTGGAACTTATGGAACAGCATTTGCTATGAAACATGGACTTAGACATTTAACACCAATTACAAGAAGGTTAGCTGCTCCCATGATACATGCAAGTACGACTATTCCTGGTTATTATAACCCTATGGAAGTCGCTAAGGCTGGAGCTATCCCTAGTCCGTTTAGCGCAAAAACTCCTTTAATAGGTAGGTTTCATCAAAGTGGCGGTGGTTTTGATTGGGACCCTACTGGTAGATTTCAGGAAAAAGTAGGTAGATTGAATTTACTTAGAAAACATTATTTAGCTGGAGATAATCCAGGTCTTGAAAAATATATAGAACACATAGAAAAAGATACAGGTAAAAAGGTTACCAAAGATGAGGTTAGGAAGTTTTTAAAAAGCTCTAAATCTCAAATGTTTGGTTTAGGTGCAGCTGGAGTAGAAACTTCAGATGAGTTATTACAAGCCGAAATAATGGAAAAAGCTCAAGAAAGAGTTAATAAATATAGAGATATAGATGAAAGAGGTAAATTCTTTAGTGAAGAAGAAAGGCTTAAAAATCAAAAAAAGCTAACAAAGTGGAGAAAAGCTAGAACTAGAGCTAGAAATCAACTTAGATATGAAATACAAAAAACAGAATTAATTAAACATTCATTTAATATTCCTATTAATAAAGCTAGATGGAAAGAGTCTGGATTAGGACCTATTAAAAAAACAACGTTGTTAAGAGCTGTTGATGGGAACCAAAGAGTAGCTAATGCTTGGAAAAATGACTCTATATTAAGAAAAACACTTAAAAAAGTAGGAAACATATCAGACAAAACTCCAATGACTGTTTCTCAGTATACTGGTGCAGATAAAAATTTGTTAATTAAAAATGCTAAAAACTACGGTTCTACATATATTAAAAGCGGTATTGATTATGATTTAGGGAAGCAATTTGGTATTAAGCCAAGACAAAGAGTTGGCGGAGTATTTGATTTGTCTAAAGATATTCATCGATTATACGAATATGGTATACACGAAAAAGGGCTAGATAAGGATAAGGCATTTAAAAAGTATGTCACTCCTTATTTAGATAATATAAAGAAAAATATAATAGGGAATAAAGGTACTGTTAGAAAAGCTAATGAAATGATAGATAGACTTAAAAAAGGTGTAGACCATGTAGATGGTCGTACTAAAGTTAATTACTCATTAGTGTCAAATCAACAAACTGTTGCTGGTGTTAATGCTGATATAGAAATATGGAGAGGAGCAGAACAACGCTCTGCCTCAAGTGCTACTCGACAACACCAAGCCATAAAACACGCTAAAGAGTTAGGATTTCCTGAACCTAAATTTAATCCTAAACGTGCATTAGGTGCTAAAATGCATCATAGAATTATGGTAACTGATATATATGACGTTGCTGGTGGAGCTGGCTCTATTACTCAAAAGAATTTACATATGAATATAGCACATCAGGATAGTCGTCCAGGTAAAGCTAATATAAAATTTGAAGGTAGAGGTTTAAGTAGAGAAGAATTTAGAAAGACTTTAAAGAGTAAAAATTATAAAGCTGCTTTAAAGCTTATCCCAGGATTGACTAGGAAATCTTTTTGGAGAATGGTTACTTTATTAGCGTTAAGAAGATAGTTAAAGTTCTCCATCTTTTAATCCCTTTTCTATGATAGAGAAAGGGTTAAAATCATATCCCGTAACACATTCCGAATGAACAATTAATATAACGTCTTCTTGAAAGCTTCCATCTTCGTTATAAAAGCCTGAAGATATTTTATAAGACATTGAAGAACGACTTATTAGCTCTTTGCATGCTGGACATTTAACCATCGCTTTCTACCATTCCCCATAAAAGACATAAATAAACTATAACATCAGTTATTCTTCCTCTTACATCTTCTCTTTGACTTTTATGTCCTTTGGCATAAGAACAAATACCATCTATATGTTTTAATAAATAGACAAGTAAAACTTCTTTTCTATCTATTCCTAGATTTTCTCCAACTCTTTCAAAGTTTGCAAAAGCGTTATTGCTTTTTCTTGCGTACTCTTTTTGACCCGCTGCTCTCACCGTCTGTATCTCCTTGAAGATTTGGTTTATCAGCTTCTCCATTTGCTTTTGCGTCATCTGCTTGAGCTCTCCATTCCTTAACTTTTTTATCAATATAATCTGAAAACTTTTTATCGTCTTTCTTCATTGTAATATACATACTAAAAGCTTTCTCTAAATCTCTCGTAACATCACTCAACATATCATGTTGTTGTTTTAAATATACTAAACTACTTGCAACTTCTCTTATAGTAGGTTTTTTCTTTAAATTAGCCATAATTTCACAAACTGTGAATATCTAAGTATCTCAACCTGACACTCCACAGTATTCCCCCTTTTCTTTTAAAATTTTAGTATCTTCCTTTAACTTGCTAGTATATCTTTTCATAGCTTCGTCAGCTTCTAACCTAATTTTATCTATTTTCCCAGATATACTTACTTTTAGGTTGTCTCTTGCCACTAATTTAACACTTACTGGTTTATTATCAAAATAGTTTTTTATTGCCTTTTTAAGGTTATTCCCCTGCTTAGTATCTATACCAATAATGTCATCTATAATATTTCTTATAGCACTATAATCCTCTGAATTCATTTTCCTCCTTTTTTGCTGGTTTTTCAGTTAAAATCGCCTTTAATTCGTCGGAAATATCTTTGTATATAAGTTCATGGTAGTTCTTGTTTAATACACCTTGTCTACCACCAGTCCTATATACTGGGAATAACCCTTTACTTAAATCATCGCTTATAAATAAAGGGTTTTCACATACAAATTTTTTCTGTTCTCCTATCTTTCCTTCTTCTACTAGCAATGAAAAATATTTCTTATTCCTTTTAAATTCCATTAGTCAAATCCTCCAATGGTATCAATGCTATTTCGCTTGTATCATTATCGCCACCCATTACTACTCTTCCTCTTCCAAATTCTACGCTTTTTTTAACTATTTTTTTAAGTTTCTTAACAGGAACCATATATATACCTACAATATTGCCTTTAATAGTTAGTATTTGACACCACCATTCAGCTTTTGTTATAGTTAAACCACTAAGCTTTCCTCTGCTCATTAATTCTATTGCTATATTTCCTGTTTTCTTCCATTTATCTCTTTCAGTTTTAACCTCTATTTTACCTAATGTAAGTATCTTGGCTAAACTTTTTTCAAATTTTTCTCCAAATTCTAAATCAATGTCAAATTTATTGTCTTTATTATATTTTAAAGCTTGATATTCTTTCATTTTTTCAGCCACGTCTACTCCTTTCAAATTTATCATTTTAAATATCTCCATATTGTTCTTTTAGAAACTTTGTATTTATGGGCTAAATAATCTACTGAATATCCAAGATATTTCTTAGTAAATTTTAACCAAAATGTATTATTTACTTTCCTAGGTCTTCCCATCAAATCTCCTTTAATAATTTAAAAACTTTTTTTTCATCTAAAACAAAACATTCAATATCTTCTTTGTCTTTATGAATTCTTTGTAAAATTCTATGCTTACCATCTAAACTTCTGTATTTTTTGCCAAAATTATTCATTCCCTCTACTAATATTACAGGGTATTCACTTGAAGCATTATCAACTCTTTCGTTTCCACAGCATTCACAAAATATTTGACTACAGTTAAATCCTATATATGCAATATCTTTTATTTTAACCCTTTTTAATAGCTTTTTATCTATTAATGGCTCTAAGTCTATCATATTAACTTTATATCTTTTATTGCCTACTTTATAGTCATTTATAGCTTCACAATCATTATTTTTGCAACAACTTCCATTTGGAGCATCACTTAGCAAAGCAGTTCCTTTTAAAAGGTATTTTAAATCTTTTTTATTCATATATGTCCACATTGCACTAGGTCTAAAGCCCATTGAGAATCTAAATCCATCTGTTCTTCCAGAATGCCATGCTGGGGGTGCAAATACATTTCTTCTCCAGCCTTTAGATTCTTTTATCACTTTAATCCCTTTGTCTGTATCAACATAGAATTGGCTTGTATTTGAATCATTCCAAACAAAATACATTCTAGGCATCAAGGCATTAGCATTTGTATGCCATCCCAGGAAGCCTCCAGGAGGTATTCCGAAACACCCCCTGAGCTCCCATCCTCCTCCAAGCCATTTGCTCATTTCAAGACATATTTCATATTGCTTTTCAACACTAAGTTGGAATATATATCTCCATTCATTAAACCAAGTATGAGGGCCTAAAGCTGTATATCCTGTTATATAACCCTTACTTACATTTTCTTTAAATTCATCTAATGAGTTTAATATTTTACTTCTATTTATTAAAGTTTGAGGTTTTCCAGCAAGATGCCAACTTAATGTGCATTTATCTTTGCTTAATATATCATTTTTTATATCTTTTAATAATATTTTTAAAGAATTTGGAGCATCTTCCCACTTTGCTGCTTTCATCATTTTTAAAGCTTCATCTGAGCTTACCATGATTTAAACTCCTTAAGTCTTTTCTTTCTATCCTCTAACTCTTTTTTAGTAATAGTTTTCTTTCTTTGACCTAATTGATGGAGTTTTGTCCCCATTTTTACAAAAGTACACTTTTTCATTTTTCCTCCGTACTCATTTTAATAGCTCTATCTAGTTTCCCGTATAAAGGTACTCCTTTCACAAGTCTATATCCATATATTCTTATAAGCTCTTCTCTAGACTCTTTTAATAAGGCTAGCCATTCATCTACATTGTGTATGTGTATCATAATATCTCCTTAAATTTTAGGGTAAACTAGCGATTGACATTACTTGTATAGCATCCGACAGCTACCAAAAATCCACATAATATAAGTTCTAAACCTCTATTTTGCTTATTTTTCCAACTGCTCACCGTTGGCGTGTCGTTTACCCTAAAAATCTCTACTTGATAGTTTTCTTAGTACATATTTAGCTAAACTAGAAGCTTGTCTATTTAGCCATTTTAATAATTTTAAAAAATCTTTATCTGTTAGCGGTCCTTTTCTTGTATTGCATCTCATGCATATCATCTGTAGGTTTTTAGGAGTTGAATCACCACCCAAAGAAAGAGGGAGAATATGGTCGCATGCCATGTTATTGACAAGCAATATAGAATTGCAGTACCTACATTTTTTCCCATAAGATTTATATAATAACTCTCTAATTTCTGTAAGTGACATTTTAAACTCGACTTCATATTCTTTACTCCTTCTTTTTAATGTTGTTCTTAAAGTAGAAGACTTTTTCATCAAACGATGAAACACCTTTTTAGCAAAATGCTTATGATGTTTTTTTAGTTTTCTACTAAATTTATCTTCCCATATACTTAAGCCTCTAGGGGACTTTCGTCCCCTTTTAGGCTTTCGCACACTTTTAGTTCCACTGTCCATTAAACTTCTTTCCATCTTTCTTATCTCCAACTAAATTAGAGTTACCAACTGTTTCTAACTTTAAGTGTTTCATAAGGTTGTTTAACTTTCTGTTAGTGCTATTTAATTCATCTTGTAGATTTCTTAAATCCCAATACTTAACATTATAGTCGTTATACCTTCTATAGTTCTTTTTTTTGCCAAATAGAACTCTTTTTATCAATTTACGCATGATACATTGCCTCCTGTTTTTCTTTATTCCAAAATCCAAGTACTAGTTGAGCTTCGAATCTCCATATTCCTATTATTATCCCTGTTACTTTTCCTGGAACTTTAGGATGTATAAATCCAAACTTGAATATTCTAAACAACAACACTATACTTGCTTCATCTACTAATAATAATCTAATTATCGAACCCATCTGTTCTCCTTAATCTAAAACTAGGTGTCCATTCTACAGTTGTATCGAACAGTTCTCCGTCAGTATTTTTAAATAACTTCACTTGTCTTATTGAAGACTTTGGCTGACCATTAAGGCCTATAACCTTTCTTGAAGCATTTTCAATAGCACCTGAGCCTTTTCCCGCATACAAATCTAGAACTTCATTTCTACTGTATTCTCTACTTACTTGAGATATTTGAATAACTATCAAGTCGTTGTTTACAGCCATATTAGATAATCCGTGAGATATATATTTAATCTTTTCATACTCACCTCTATAACTAACTGGAGTATCTACTAAATCAATATAATCTATTATAACTAACTGTGGTTGTAATTCTCTGACTTTTTCATATATCTTATCTAAAGTAGGAGATATGGTCTGCACCATAATGTGCTCCAATTCATCCTTATGCGTTTCATATAATCGTTCGTAATTAGCGTTTACTTCATCTTTCGTTTTACTTGCAACTATTTGTAGATGTCTCCTGTGCATGTACCAAGAAGACAACTCTAGAGATAGAAATAAAGTGGGTATTTGCCAATCTTTTTCTATTCTATTGTTAGCGAAATCTACTCCTAATGCTAAGTTTTGAGCAAATGTAGTTTTATTAGAACCAGTAGGTCCAAAAATAGTAACTAACTCTCCAGGATATATAGTTGATTCAACATCTAATCCTAATGCTCTGCTCAAATCGATTGTTTTACCACTAAAATCAGTAGTCAAACGCTCTGCTAGTTCATCTTGCATTGTTGACGCAGATTTAATATCTACTAAATAATCTTTTCTATCGAAGTGAATACATTGTGTTTTACAGTGCTGTAGCATAATATTGTCTTGACATCCATATTTATAGTTTCTATTATAAACATTTTCTACCATCTCTTGAACACCAGCTTCTGGCATACTTTTGTTATTCCAGTGCAACATACATACTTTTGCATAATGGCTTGGTATTCCATGTCTTTTAAAGTGACTTATTATTCTCATTGCTGTAACATGTCTACTTCCTTCAACCGCTCCTTGATTGAGCATAGATTGAACACAAGGTATTATTTTATTCGGTTCTGATATTTTATTAAATACTCTTACATCTGGAACCTCTTTGACTATTTTATCCTCAAACTCACCATTACCTGTTAAACTATTATATTTAAAATCTAATCTAGGTGTTTTAGCAAGTTCAAGTATTTCTTGAGGATTTTTATTCATAACTTCATTGCGAGTTAATGGTATTTTATATAATCCAGTTTTTTGATTTGGTGTATGTTGTAGTCTATAAATTCCTGTTCGCATATATATGCTAGAATCTATATCAGGCATCAGTTTTTTCATTGTTTGTTTAACAATAAATGGCAAATCATTACCTTCTTTAAAATTGAATAACTCTCCTGCAAGAATGAGGTGGTATCCAGAGCCAGAGAAATAAGATTGGAAGCTCCCACAACCAATATCCGCATCCTCTAACTCTAGGATAATACCTCTCAAAATATCTAAAGTTCTATCATCGCTCCTGTCCTGTTTGTCTATATCTACAGGTATTTTGTCTATGTATCTGACACCGAAGAAATTCTTCAGACTGCCTTTATCTTTAACATATTCAAAAGCTGTATCATCGTATAGATAAACACTTCTATAAACAGGCTCCTCCCCTAAATGATTAGACAGCCTATCACTAGGTATGATAATTCCTCTATTAAAAGGAGTTCCTTTAGCTATTTCGACATATTTCATAGATTACTTAAGCCATCTCCATTCATAACAGGAGCATTGTTATTTTCATCTGTGATTTCTTTTAAATAACCTTTGCCTTTTAACCAATCGATGTCTTTTTGTAACTTTCCTGCATTTTCATCGCTAGCAAAATAAACCTTAGGCCATACATTTACATATGCTTTAGCTCCAGGTTTTTTAGGTTGTTCTTTATAAAAATAAGCCAAATATCTATATGTTTCTATTGTATCAGCTTCTCCATCAGTTCCTCTTTGGTTAAGGTATTCTGCTATATCTTCTATTTTCTCACCTTCTTCAGTTTCCCATTCACCTTTGACATTTAATCCTGCTGTACAACTAATAGCATCAAAGAAATTATATAATCTCTTTAATACACTACCACCTGTTATATTGCCTTTGTCATCTTTTTCAAAAGAACCTTTTATTTGCAATTTTCTAGTATAGTCACTATGCTCTTGTTTAACTTCTACATCTAAATACAAATCTGCCCAATCGAACATATCTGATTTATCTTCAAAGCTAATTACAGCAAACTTACATATACCTGTAAACTTATTCCCTGTTGATTCTGTGACTGCTGGTCTAAATATTCCCATTACTTACTCTCCTTTTTATATATATTATTCCAATTTAACTTCATATCCTTACCTTTTAAGTGAGGACTTCTACTTCCAGCTTCTAATGATTCATTTGCTTTAAATGACACCATTAAATCGCCTTTTTCATCATCTCTGTAAACATATCCAATAGCGTCACAGTCTGCCATTAACATATTCTTTAACTTACCTGTTAAATCTAGACTTTCTGGTTCTACTATTGCTTTACTGTCTACTACGGCTCTTGCCCATTTCCTATGTCCGATGACTATTACATGAGGAAATATGTCTTTCATAACTTTTACTAGATTGAGAACTTTATCTCTTACCATAGCAAAACCTTTACCAAAAGCAAGGTCTTGTATAGCTGAAACTCCTTCTGATGTACATACTGCTTTATCAGCCCAATCAGCTATTTTATCTATAGTATCTATAGCTACATATTTGTATTCATGGCCTTTTTTAGCTTCAGTTAATAGGTCAAACAATTCTTCCCTGCTATTAACTTCTTCTATATATCCATCAACCATGTTTGCACCACCTTCTGTATCAATTATCAAACAATCTTCTAATTGACTTAAAGCTGTTGTTTTCCCTACTTTTGGTGCTCCATAAAGTAACATTACTTTAGGATTTTGAGAGACAGCTTTCCTTTTGACTTTCTTTAATGCCATTATTTTTCTCCTTATTATTTTAACCCCTGCGAAAGGGCTCGATATGCTATGGAGGACGCCAGCGAAATAGCATTCGCCTAGACTTTTACGGCTCTTAGTCACCATCATGTTGGAGGCGTCACGGTATGATTGCTGTATACGGTGTATACCACCTTTCTTCATCATTCGTTTGCTTGTCCTATATCGAGCTTCTTAAGTTAATACTATCTACTTATATAAACAAGTAGTTTTTTCTATTGACATAGTAGGAAAATGAAATGAGACAAATTCCTCATATGGTTGTTCTTTGACTATTTTTCTTACTGCATTAGCTATGAAACTTCCACTCATATTACTACAGTAACTTGTAGCCTTCATATTGCATGGTTCTTCGCTACCTTCATCGTCGGGATACCATACTTGTTTATACTTCTCTAAAGTAGGCTTTAAGATAACATATTGTTGATAATGTTCTGCTCCCATTCTACCATCTATTAATGCATATGGTTTTGAGAACTTCCATTTAGTTAAAGCTTTAACAGCATCCATTCTAGACTTCATGCTGTCAAAACCTAATACTATTATGTCATTATTATCCATATATACATAATTATCGAACATTTTATCTTCACATACTATTTCTATTGATTCGTTGATTTCTTTCAGTTTTCCTGATAGCATATCAACTTTTGGATGACCTACGTCATATATAGTATATTGTGAAACTCCTACGTTACCTGTATCTACTTCATCATTATCATATAAACAGAAGTTTTCAGCTCCCATTCTACATAGTTGCATAGCTGCTGCACTTCCTATAGCTCCACATCCTAATATATGATAATTGAATTGATTAAGGTTGTCTACTAAACCCCTACTTCTCATATTTATTGCCATTGCCAACCTCCTTCGTTCCAATGATATGTTTCTGCTCTTTCTTTAGATACATTATCATCCCATTCAAATAAATCAGATGGCATTGAAGTCATGAGTTTGTTTACCAATTCATGCTTACTGCATTTATGCTCTATCATTTTAAATGGAAATTTATTTTCTTCGCAAACCTTATTAATTTCTTTGACTTGCTCTTTCCATTCTTTATGGGATAAACTTCCATCTACAAAAGCATCTTGTAATAGTTCTGCTTTCTCAGACGCTTGTACATATCCAGCTTCCATGCTTAATGATTGTTCCCTATGCCATATGTTTGTTTGTCTTACATTACGATTGGTGTAATTCATATAACCACTATAGTTATGATTAACTACACTTCTTTCAGAACAGAGTTCTTTATAAGCAACTTTCATACCATCTGTTACTTTAATCTTTGGCTGTTTTCTTTCAATAGTCAAAGTAGTATCTTCATGGTATTCTACTGGCAATCCATTCATTTTCCAGAAACTAACTCTGAATAGATATTCTTCCCTGAGATTTATAACTAAAGCCAAAGAATAACTTTCATTCTTCCATGCTTCTATCTCATTTTCATCAGTTCCTGACCAAAACGCTCCCATAGTATGATGAGAATGCCACCAGACAAACTTCATATCTGGATTATTATATTTCATACCGTACTTCATCATGTAAGCACTAACAGCATCCCCATCTAATTCAGTGTTAGTTCCGCTGTTTTCCTGTTTTAATATTTCTACATCTCCAACTTTAATCCTTCCATCTTCTTGTGGAACTGCAGTCATTAAACCAGATATTTCATTTTTATCTTTATCATAAGCTAATGTTGCCCATGCTTGAAGCTTATACCAGTCTTTCTCTGATATATAAAAACATTCTTTTAACTCCATTTTATTCTCCTCTCTGGGATTCAACCCATGATTTCATTACCGTTTCTAGTTCCTCTGTTGTCATACTTTTAGTATCAGGCTTCTTTTCTGCTTCTATTATACCTTCACTTTCTAAGTATTGATATAAATATATATCAAATTTACTATTGCTCATAAAATATTCATATAATTGAACAGATAGTTGCCTATGAAGGTCTTGATTATCATAATTAAAGTCGAAATATATTTCATCTCCTATAATTGTAGATATATCTCTTTGCATATAATCAGTATCTCCATCTCTTTTATCAAAGATATAATCTGCTAAGAATATAGCCATACTTTCAGATTGAAAACTATGGTCTGATTCCCTTATATCTTTTCTTTGCTTAATACCTATTGACAAATTACATACATCAGTTAAACTGCATTTAATATTCCTGCAAGTTTTATGCATCAATTCATCCTTTTCAAATTGAGTACTCATACCTATACTATTTGCAAAGTCAATCATTGTACTACCACATGAGCCTGTTACACTATCTCTATCAAAATAACTTTTATATGCATCTGAGAAATCCTCAGGCATACCTAAGTGAGTTAAATACGGCTGATTATAAGGATTAGCATTTTTCATATGATAGAATTGAGCCCATTGCATTAACGTAACTGATAATGCTAATAGATTATGACCTATTGTAGGATTTACTGCTTTTCTTACATCATCATGATGCATATCAAAACAAGTTCCTTGGTAATCATTATTTCTATTATAACCTCTTGCAATAAATGGGAACAAAAGTCTAGGTCCTGTGCTTAAATATCTACCACATGACTGAAATTCTGTTCTCTGTTTATTTAGTACATGTCTTAATGATTGTTTAAATATTATATGAATAGGTGCAAGATTAATACTTTGTATTTTTGTAGATTCTGCATCTTTCATCCCATCATAAATATCTAATGTTAATTCAGTTAATTTAACGTCTAAGTAAAACCAAGAATCTCTAGCAGCTAGTTCTACATAAGGTGTCATTATAACTTTACTATTTGTCATTTTGTATACTTTATCACACTGTTCAATGATATTATCTACAAAAATTCTACATGTATCTTTAAAATCTTCAATATCTACATCTTTTCCTACTCCTAGATATTTAAGATTAGCTCTTTCTCTTTCCATATCACGAACTTGTCTTTGAATAAAATTCATATAGTTCATTCTATCTTGAGCTCTTGTCATTAAATAGTCCATTCCTTTAGCTTTTTTATGTAAATCGAGTCTTTTGTAAATATATTCTTTTACTTTATCATATGAGCCAGGTTTCCAGTTCCATTTATTTGTTACATCTATTTTTTCAATACCAAGATTTCCCATATCAGCATTTAATCTTTCTAATTTATCAAAGAATAAATCTTGAGGACCGCATGCTAAACCATTAGCCTCTTCTTGATTTAAATCAGTTAGTTTTTCAACTTTATGAGATTCGGTATTATGGTGTCCGTTGTAATATTCCATTTTATCTCCTTCGTTTTGTATTAAATGAGAGCCTCACATATTCCATCGCCTGTGTCTACTCAGGGTCAACTGGACCAGTTATTGGCTCTCATTTAAAGTTGTCTATTATCCGCCTACTTTATTATTACTCGCATAGGCTACTAACGCACCATCTTCCAGGTTGAAATCATTCTGCCTGATGGTTCCTGCTACCATAACATTAGCTGTTGCTGGTATTTCTAGTTCATTTCTTAAATCACCAACAGTTTTAGATGCTGTTTCTCTTGAATTGAACTCTCCGTTCTCTAATAGATTGATTGTTATGTTTTCGTTTGCCATTATTTTACCTCCATGGTTTTATTGTCGTTAACGTTTACTGTATCACATGTATTATACCAAGCATAACATGCGAATATTATCACTATAGCCATAAATAGTCTTTTATAAGTGATTAATCTTTTTTTGTATCTTTTTTTTGGTTTGAAAGGTTTCATTCTTTCTCCTTAGTTTTATTTCATTGTCTATTATAATATCTATTTTATCTAATAAATATTCTTCATATGTTTGATTCATCATCTTCTCCTTGCGAAAATGTTGTGTTATCTCTACAATGCATACAAATACCAATTGGTTCATCATAATCAGTATCTATATCATATAGAGGTGGAGCAGTACAGCACACGCTATACCACTCTTCTTCTTCTATAAAGTCTATCATAAATCAATCTCCTTTAGTTGTTTATCAATAGTCTTTTGAATATCATCAGGTAGTTTATCAAAATGCTCCATTAATATTTCAAAAGCATATGAGTATCTTGCTGAACTATCTTCTAATATGTTTATTCTACTCTCTAAAAGAGCCTTTTCTTTATCCATCTTTCCTCCTTAATAGTGAGCGACCAAAATACCTGTTTACGCGAAAGCCCTATAAAAACCTCCATTAAGGGTAACCACTCCCTTGTTGATTGAAGTCTGGAGGATAACAAACGGGCCAAAGGATGCGCTATGAAAGGTCAAAAGGTCGCTCTAAACTTATAAATCCGTTCTATATTTAGTCGACCTTCTTTTTATCGCTTTTGCGTGTTTCTTATTAATCTCTTTAAGATTTTCTACTTGTTCACCACTAGGACATTCTAACTCACCGAATATCTCGTTAATAAACTCTACTAAATTAATAGCAGTATTACTTTGTAACATTGTTTCATCTAAATGCATAATATCTCCTTTTTTGCTCCATTAATTAATATATCAATATAAAAAACTATAAACAGGCGTAAGCCCGTCTATAGTCTTGTTGAATTACATTCATCGCATATCAACTCATCTTCATTAGTTATCCGTAATAAAGTGTTTCTACACATATGATTACATTCTATACACTCACTCCAATCATCTAACCATTTCTTTATTGCTTCTTTTAAATCCATATTAGTCTCACAATTGATATAAATAAGTTTACCAATACTAAGTATAGCATCCATGAAACTTTATCATTTACTGATGTTATATGAAATTTTATTTGTCTTAATACTTTTAGTTTATTGTCTGTCATGATTTCTCCTTTAATTAATATTAAATTTAATATAGAATTGAGATTACATTCTATTACGATAGTACTTTCAGACTATGTTCCCTTATCAGGTTTTGTCTTTATCCACTATGTTTGCACATAGTACACTATCAGGTTCAATTAGTTACGCTAATCACTCATATCGGTTAGGCTACTCAATCACTACTCACATCTATACAAACGTGCCCGTCTGCATAGTGTTTTCACAACCAAACATACAATCACTTGGAAGTAATCGCATGCACTATATTCACATAAATGTGTATAGTATTAGAACCCTATCACTACTAACCGCTGTGCCTGTTTTCCATTGACGCTAAACGCGCCTATCATTATCTTTTGTGATATGACAGTAAATGTGTTAAGTCGGTCACAGAAATGCTCCATATTCTTTTGGAATACGAAATACATTACTTAACACTATAATAAACATCTGGTGAATGTTCACTATGGTATTTCTGGTGTCGCCCTTTATTACTAAAGGATTAACCATTATACTGGAATACAGCCTCACCACCACAGCTCAGCTTATTATTCCTACACCTTATCCTATTGTATGTTACCATACTCAACAGCATTACCATTTGCTGTATAATTACTCCAATGCCCTTGGACTAATTACGTAGATGCTTGTATCTATGAACCATTGCTGGCGCAATAATAACTATCTGATTATTATCACTTTGGGGATATTACTATCCTTATCCTAACGATATGATACTACCGTTTCTTACGAAATCTTGCTTTAATTATTAATTATTATATAAGGTAGAATGGGCAGAGAATACACTAAACTCTACCCGAAGTACTTGATGTGAAACTATGTGGTGTATTTTTACTCGCTAATGCACTAACGAGCGTATAAATCCAATGCAACCTGTCCAAATATTTCTCTACCTTTTTGCATTGCCTCATACCTATTCTTACTAATTACTACTTGAACTGCACCATTAAATCTATTTACTACATAATACTGTTTGTTATCATTTGTCATAACTTTCTCCTTTATGGTTAATTGATGTAACACACGCCTTTATGTATTACTTATAAATATAAAAACTTATCGTGCCCGCACACACTACTGTATGTACGGACACTAAAGGTATCAGAATTAGACTGATTTAAGAGAAGTGAGGAACGAATCTCTCTTAATTTCATTCTTATTCTGCTTTGTACCAAAATAGACAGAGGCGCCCTTCGTTTTATTGCCTTTTTCGTATTCTGGTTCAAAGTATGATGTACTCCAAGATTCATTGACAGCCGATACTAACGAAGTTAGACGCTGAATGTCAATGTTTTCTGATACATCATATAACATCCAACCTTTTGCTGACTTTGTCAAGACGGGTTTGGTTTTCAACTCGTCGTAGATAAAGTCTTCTAAAAGTTGGTGAGAATTTGTTGCTTTAGTTGTAGCCATAATTGACTCCTTTCGTTTTATTGTTAATTATGATACCACTATACAAATTAGTAGCATCGGAGAATGCTAAGGGGCACAAGTCGGAGGAATACCCGCCGCAACGGTGTCTGTGGTCGAATTTCGCCTGCCCAGGCACCCCATAGGGCCTAAATTCGCGGGGGTACCTCCGAATGTATATCTAGTGTACCCATTCTTATTATATTTTTTCAGAAATGGTTGTTTTTCAACGATTTAGGGTAGGGTACTTGTCATTTTTTTGTATTTTTAAAAAAAACACTTTGAAAATATATTTTTTTGTGTATTTTACTACGTAGTAAGTAATCGATAGTAAGTAACGATACTTAGTACTTTAAAGATAAAAGACAAAGACTAACTATAACTTAGTAAGTATAGGCTATAAAAAGTTTTTCTTGTATAATATTTTGTATCTTTCGTAAATTATACGTGTATATATACAATTTTTTTTAAACGTTTAAACAATTAGGAGAAGCAAAATGGGATTTATGGATAAGTTTGGTACTGGGAAGGGCTGGTTAGCTCAAAACCTTGGAAAACAAGCTAGAATTGATAGAATGGCTGCCCGTAGAGATGCAAATCAAGGAACAGCTATGGCAAATAGAATGCAAAACCGAATAAACAGGTTATCGGGTGCAGGTGGTAGAATAGGAGATGATAATTATAGAAATCCTTTTAAGGGAGATGCTAATACAGCGTATTCTCAAGGAGATATGAGCCTTAATTCAGGTTTAGGTGATACATCTCAATTCGACCCATCGAACAAATTTGATGTAATGGAAATGCAAAAGAAGCTATTTCCAGACGACTCTTCTCAATGGGATGGTATATTCGGTAAAAATACTGAAGCTGCTTATAGAGGTGCTATAAATGAAAATAGACAAAATCAAGGCCTTATGGGATATGTGTATAATAACGGGTCTCAGCCTCCATCTGGCAATAATACAGGTAATCAAACTACTAATACTCCGACTCCAACTACTACTGACCCAACTCAAACTGTTACTAGTCCAAATCAACATGTTATGAATTCTGGAAATGTTATACAAGGTAGCGGTTCTGGATTTGATTGGAAGAATGCTCTTGGTAATGTAGGGAATTGGTTGACAAATCAATATAATAACTGGGGTAATTAAATGGCAGATAATCCTATACAAGACGTCGGTCAAAAGGACTATAGTAAAAAACAAACTAATTGGAACAGGCCTGTTAAACAGGCTTGGAACAATCTTGTAGGCCCTTTTCAATCAGGAGGTCTTTGGGGTGGTTTAATGGAACATATAAACAATCAGAGTCTATATCCTAAAATTCAAGAGCAAATAAATGAAGATTTAGGAGAAGAGATATTTACTCAACCAAATTATGAATTTGGTAGCCCCCTTCATGACATAGAGCTTGATAAAAATTATTATGGAGAAGATAAAGAATATCACCCTTTAACAGGAGTTCCGTTAATAGGAAGAGATGACAGAAAAACTATAAAGCAAATAATTAAAAATACTGATGGTAGTTACAAAGAGATAGATGTGCCTAACCCAGGATTCAATATTGACGTAGATGATGATAAATGGAGTAAAATGGTTAATCCGTATACTGATGATTATGCTCAAAAGTCTGTTGAATGGGATACCTACAAACAAGAAAAGAAAGCTAAAGATGACGAGCTAAGAGAAAGAAGACGTGAAAGAATGGATGAAATGGCTCAATACTTTATGAATATGCATGAAAACTTTCAACCTTACGAATATAAGTTAATAGGCGAAGAATAGTAAATGGGTAAGTTATCTGAATGGTTTTTAAAAAAACAAGCATCTAGACTAAAACTCACTTCATTAGAAGAGTTTTGCTCTAATCTCTATTATTTTGCAGATTTAGTTATTAAAATAGAATCTGATGGAAATATTAATGCAAAAGCTAACACAACCTCTGCAAAGGGGTTGTTCCAATTTACAGACGCTTCAGTTGACACTGGAAAGAACAGAATGGGGAATATGGGCTTTGATATTGAAGATATAAGAGAAATAGACAGAAACCCTTGTAAATGGACAAATGAGCAGTCTTATTGTATGTTTTTTGCTAATATATTCGCACAGAGGGGTTCTGACAAACTTTTAGTTAAAGTTGCTAAAAAAGATATAGATTCAATGAAAGATGCATATTATAAGTTTCATCATACAAATCCTGATGAAGCTACGATTAAAAGAGTTGATAAGATAATGGTATGAATAAAATTATAGCTAAGCTGATATTAAAGATGTTTAAAAAAGGAGATACTAAGGGAATTAAGAGTGCTGCTAAGTTTTTTGATGTCTCACCTAATTATCTTTTAAATAAAGCTCAAGCTGTTTCTAGTCTTCCTCGTAAAGCAGTTCATGCTGCTCAAAACAGAAGTGCTAGAGAAAGTTTTTACGGTAAATAATGTATACTATTGATATACATCATAAAGGCGACGAAAAGCCTACTACTTATGCAGTTTTAAAAAAGGAAGAGGCAGATGAAAAGAATTTGCCTTATAAATATTGGAGGGAAGCAAATGAAGGGGAATATGGGTTATCAGACGACAACTACGTGGCTAAAGTCATCTCCAAATCCATTTATAAGCCTACTAGTATTTATATTAGGTATCCATATGGCTATACTTTTTATAACCCCAATTATACTTCTGTTAGTCTTAAAGCTAGTGGTAGAAAGTCTAACACGACCATTAGTGGAAAGACTAACTGGGAAGTCCTGTCCAATGGCAGAAAAATGAAAAACTTAGCCATGGTATATGCACAAACCATGGATTATGACAAAGCAATAGAACACGTTCTAGATAATCCTACTGACAATCAAAAAGTCATGTGGAAGAGAAGAATGAAGAAGGAGAAATTTAGTGATATGGTAAGAGAAGAATTACAAAAGCTACTTCAAGACCACGGTCTAACAGAAGCTTACACATTAGAGTTATTAGAAGAAACTATAAAGAAAGCCAAAGACAAGGGTGATGTTACTAATTTAATGCGTGCTGTTGATAATTTACAAGATATGCATGGAATGAAAGAAAAACATCAAGTTAAGGTTACTGAACAAATAGAAGCTACTAGTAATACCAAGTTAATAGACGATTTAACAGAAACTGAAGAAAAACTTATTGCTACTAAAACAACCACTACAGAGGAATAATGTCAGAAAAAAAAGAAAAAAAGTGGAGTGATTATCTTGATTTAAGGAATATCTTACCTATTGACTACAAAGCCATGAAAGATGAGGCAGTTAAGAATATTTCAGATATTCAAAAAACCCACTATCCTGATTATAAAGGGATGTTTAGCGACCCAGAATCTAATTACGAGTCTTTATGGGATATGCTAAATTTTGAAACATTGACTAGAGGTGGGCTGGGATTAGGAAGAGGTATAATTAAAGGAGCTCGTAATTTAAAAACAGCTCTAGGAGGAGATACGCATAAGCTTTATAGAGGTATTGACGAGTCTATTGGTAGTATCGATGACTTGTCTCAAACTAGTCATATAAAAAATGATAGGGTGGTTGGTAGACATCCTTCAGAGAAATTTACAACTAGAAAGTTTAAGTGGATGAATAATCAACCAGGTAAGAAATTATATGATACAGTAGGTGGCAATCGAGGGTATGAACGTTCTTTTGTAGATGAAGCTAGAAACTTAGATGATTTAACCTTTACTACACCTAAACCTGCTTATGCAGCCCAAGGATATGGTTCGTATGGACAATCTGGTCCTGGGAGTTTAATGAGCTTTGAAGTTCCAGAATGGTACATTAAGAAACATGGATTGCATAAAGGAGGAGATTCTCCTATGTCTTTATTAAAAATGATGGATTCTGGTATTATTTCATTTCCAGGAGGTATACCTCGTAAATATTTAAAGGGCGTAGATAAGATACAAGGGCCTTCTCGTAAATAAGATGGATTACGAAGAACAATACGAGCAGATACAAGCTCTTAAAAAACTAAAGAATAATATGGCTTTATTTGGAAAGCATTGTTTTCCTACTGCTTTAAAAAAGAGTACTCCTCCATTTCATACTAATATTTATAAAGACTTAGCCAATGAGGAAAAAAAGAGAGTTTTAATAGCAGCTCCAAGGGGTACTGCTAAATCTACTGTTACTACACTTATATATCCGTTATGGAAAGCTGCTTTTAAAAAGTCTAATGAAGATTTATTTATAGTTATCATATCAGAGTCACAAGCTCAGTCAATTAACTTCCTATCTAGGATTAAATATCATTTGACTTTTAGCACTCAATTTAAAAGAATATTTGGAGACTTAGGTCCCGAAACAGCCTCTAGGTGGACACATACAGATATTATACTTGCAAATGGAGCTAGAATGGTTGCTGTTGGTACTGGGCAAAGAGTTAGGGGTTTTTTGCAAGGTGATACTCGTCCTAACTTAATCATAGTAGATGATTTTGAATCAGAGTTAAATGCTTATACACCAGAAGCTAGGGCTAAAAATAGAAAATGGTTAACAGAGGCAGTAATTCCATCTTTGTCAGATGATGGTAAAATAGCGATGATTGGAACTGTTATATCTGAGGATTGTTTTTTATGTTGGGCTAAAGAATCAGCTGCATGGAATGTATTATGGTATTCTATATGGGATGATGATGAAAACAGTATATGGCCTGAAAGATTTCCAAAAGAAAGAATTTTAAATATAAAAGAAGAATTTAAGTCAGTAGGAAATATAAATGGTTTTTTCCAAGAATATATGAATATTGCTCAATCTCCTGATGATGCTCCATTTCAACCAGAATGGATAAAAATACATCATTATGAGTATAAAAGAGAGCAAGGGCAAAATCTGTTAGTTAAAAATAAAGGATTAGAAAATGAAGAAGTTAAACCTGTTGAATTATATATTGGAGTTGACCCTGCAAGTTCTCTGTCTGCTAGGGCTGACTATTTTGTTATCTCCGTTATTGCTATTGATAGTGAGAATAATAAATATATAGTAGATTTATACAGAAATAGAATTTCCCCAGCAGAACAGCCTGGGCTAATAATAAAATATTTTAAAAAATACAAACCAAGGAGGGTTAAAATTGAGACTGTAGGGTATCAAGAAGCCTTAAGAACAGGTGTTAGGGAATTAATGAAAGAAGAAAATATTTATATTCCTGGTATAGAATCTGGAGTAAAGCCTAGAAATTCTAAATCGGAAAGATTGTTATCATTAGTACCTCTGTTTGCAAAAGGCTCTTTTTTCTTTAGAGCTGAGGATACTCATGCTCAAGGAGAGTTTCTCTCGTATCCGAAAGGAAAACATGATGATATTATGGATTCTGTATGGACTGCATTAGATGGAGCAAAACCATGTAGAATAAAGAACTTTGAGAAACTTTCTGAAGAAGAATGGAGAAATCCAAAGAAAAAACTTGATTGGTTAACCTTATAAGTGTTAAATTAGACAGATGGATAATAATGAAAAAGACTATAAATCCAATATTGTAGATGATACTTTAGAATTATTTGACAAATATTCTCAGAAAAGAGACCAGTGGGCTCAACAAGCTAAGGAAGATAAAGAATTTAGACTTGGTAGGCAATGGACTGCTGAACAAAAGGAAACTTTAGAGTCTAGAGGTCAAGCAGCTATAGTTATAAACAGGATACATCCTGCCGTTGAATCGGCTAAAGCTATGTTAACTGCTAATAGACCTTCTTTTAGATGCGCTCCTAGGGAAGATTCTGATAATAAGGTTGCTCAAGTAATGAGTAATATGCTTTCTTACATGTATGATATATCAGATGGTAGAGCTGTAATTAGACAAGCTATTGATGATTACTATGTAATGGGAGTTGGTTATATACATATTTATCAAAATCCAGAAATGGACATGGGTAAAGGTGAAGTATGCATACATGATGTAGACCCATTAGATGTTTACGTTGACCCTAATAGTAGAGATAAGCTATTTGATGATGCTGAAAATATAATTGTATCTAAGTTTTTTACAAAAGCTCAAGCTGAAAAGCTTTGGCCTATGTATAAAGAGAAAATAGAAAATGCTACTACTAAAGGTGCTTACGGTAATACAAATGATTGGAATGCGCCAGCAACTACAAGAGAAGATAATGGAGAAGTTCAATTTCCAGAAGATGTAGGAAGGGTTAATAATCAAGAATATATCAGAGGTTATGAAAGATACCAAAAAATAGAAGTTAAAGAATATAGGATTTTTGAAAAATTTAGTAATAAAGAAGATTTGTTAAAAGAAGATGAAATTGAATCTTATTTAAGTCAACCTGCTTATAGAATAGAAGGTCAGTTAATTACAGATGTTCAAAAAGCTTCTGCTTTATATGCTCAAATGCAAATGCAAAATCAGCAAATGTTTGAAACAGAGATATTGGAAATGCAACAAGTTGGATATGAGAAAAAAGATATAGAAGCAAGAGTGGCTGAAGGTCCTAAACAAGTTAAAATGGAAGAGTTTACATTTGAAACTTTAGTTCAAGAAGGCCAAATAGAATTAGTTAGTGTTAATATAACAAGAATAAAACAATGTGTTATATTAGGTGATACTTTACTTTATTCTAGAATATTACCAATAAGTCAGTATCCTGTTGTTCCTGTTATGAACATACACACTAGAACACCATATCCAGTATCTGATGTAAGATTGGTTAAACCTTTGCAGGAATATATAAATAAAACTCGTTCTTTGATAATAGCTCATGCTACAACCAGTACAAATACTAAAATACTAGTACCTGAAGGTAGTGTGGATATGAGGGATTTTGAAGAGAAGTGGGCTCAACCTGGAGTTGCCATTCCCTATGACCCCACAGACGGCGCTCCTGTGCCAGTTCAGCCCACACCTCTTCCTAATGAGTTGTATCAAAATGAGACTAGTGCAAAAAATGATATTGACCACGCTTTAGGATTGTATGAGATGATGATGGGAAATTCCCAACAAGCACCTGCTACTTATAAAGCAACTATAAGTATAGATGAGTTTGGGCAAAGAAAAATGAAGTCTAAATTAGCCGATGTTGAAGGAGCTTTGACAAGAATTGGCCAATTAGCGATACCTTTAATGCAACAATTGTATACTAGTGAAAAGGTATTTAGAGTTATAAATCCAAATAACTCAATGACTGAATATGTAGTTAATAAAAAATTAGTTGATGATAAAACTGGAGAAATAGAGATTTTTAATGATATAACTGTAGGAATGTATGATGTTATAGTAGTTACTGGTTCAACGTTACCTAGTAATAGATATGCTGAATTAGAATTCTATATGGATGCTTACCAAAAAGGTCTTATTGATAGACAAGAAGTCCTTAAGAAAACAGAAGTCTTTGACATGGAAGGAGTCCTTCAACGTATTGATGAAATCACTAAGTTGCAAGGACAAGTTCAAGGAATGGAAGAAGAAATCAAAAATCTTAAAGGCGATTTACAGTCTAGAGATAGAGAAGCAGTTAATCTTAGAAAGAAAGTTGAAGTTGAGAAGTTTAAAAACGAACTTGACCAAGTTAGCAATAAAGCTAAAGCGGCAGGGACTGTTTATGAAAAACGACTTGATGACAGCTTGTCCACCGTTAAGACGCACATTAAAGATGCGGCTAGCAAATCAAGCTCACCCTCTTCTGGTGGAAAAAGAGGCAGCAAAAAGGAGAAGAAATAAATGTCACAAGAAGATATACAACAAGATACCCCTCAAGAAAACGCTAATGAGCAATTTGAATCTTTAGAAGAAGCAATCTTTGGAGATTCTAACGAGGGCTCTGGTAACATTGAAAGTGCTTTTACAGATGGCAACGCAGAAGAGTCAGCTCCCCAAGGGACACCTGAGCAAGCTCAAGAAACCGTTCAACCTAGTTCAAACGATGACAAGAGGTACCAATATTGGCAATCACAGGCAGATAAAGTGGCTAATGAAAATGCTGCTTTAAAGCAACAGTTGCAACAACAATCGCAACAACAAATGCCTAATCCAAATGTAAATACCCCTGTACCTGAACAGGATTATGAAAGTTTTCCAGAAGCGCCTGCTAAACCAAATAGACCTATGACTTTTAATAGAGAAGAAGCTTATGCTGACCCTTCTAGTGAAAGTGCTAGGTACTTAGATTCAGTAGAAGAATGGAGAGACGATATGGTAGAATACAATACTATCAAATCTCAGTATGATAACGCTTTGGTTCAAGATAAAATTGAGGCTATGGAAGCTCAAAAACGTCAAGAAGCACAGCAGTTTGAAGCGCAACAAGCACATATGAAACAAGAACAAAACATTCGTGAACATGTTCAAGGGCATTATGGTTTGTCACAAGCTGAGACCGATGATTTTGTAAAAACTATGTCTGACCCACAATCTCTGAATATCGATAATCTAGTCCAATTATACAGGTTGCAAAAAGGAGGCGCTGCTCCACAAGGGCAAACTGCTCCTGCACAACCTAGTGAATCTTTTAGACAAGTTCAAAATGCTCAGCAAGTACCATCTCCAATGGGAGTTATGCCTTCTGGGAATACGAACCAAGATGGAAGAAGTTTTGAGGATAAGGTTATGGACAATTTGATAGGGAATTACGAAAGTAAGAATCCCTGGAAGTAATTTTAATTAATCGTCTAACCGAAGGCCAAATTAGGCAGTTGAGGAAGGACATAATAAAGGATGGAAACAAATGGGAACATTTTACTCAGGTGGAGCTGGTAACACTCTAGCCTCTGGTGTTTCAATAAATGACACTAGACGTAAGTTTAATTTTGGCGAGAGAGTTGCTGAGTTAGCACCAGTACAAAGTCCATTCTTCGTATATTTATCGAAGGTGGCAAAAAAGGCGACTAATGACCCTGTTTTTAAGTTTTTAGAACAGAGACATCAGTGGCAAAGACGTAATTTTGAAGTAGAGACCAATGAAACTAAAACATTAGGTGGTGCAGCTACCTATGCAGCGGCTCTTACTGATTGGAATCCAGATAATGCTAACCCTTTATCACTAACTTGTAAGTATGACAAATATGGTAAGATAACATCTACTGATACTTGTCCTGAATACTTGTTAGCTGGTCAGGTTATCGTTGTTGAAGGTGAAGTAGATAAAGATGGTGGTGGTGGTGGTACTGCTTTTGATGTTAGAGTAACAATGAGAATTACTGCTATCAAAGGTACAGACACTACTGGTGCAGAAATTGAAGCTGATATTTTATCAATTAATAAAGCAGCTGATGGTGTTTTATTAGCAGCTTCTGATTTAACTGCATCTACTACTACTTTTAAATTCGCTGATGGTGACAAAGGTCAAGTAATTGGAACATCATGGGCTGAGGGTGATACTTCGGCAACTGGTTGGGAAGATAAGTTATATGACAGAGAAGGATATTGTCAAATATTCAAAACTGGCATGAACATTTTCTCAGGCACTTCTCTTGCAACAGAGTACAGAGGAATATCTAACGAATTCCAAAGAATCTGGCAAGACAAATTGATGGAACATAAGATGGATATAGAACAAGCATTCTTGTTTGGTATCGGCTCTTCGTCTAACGAAGCAGGTGGTGCCCCTACTAGACAAACATGGGGTATATTACCTTATACTGAACAGTATGGAAAAATCTATAACATGTCTTATAGTTCATCTGGTTACGATGCGTTTTTAGATGCAATGGAGGATTTCTTTGCTCCTGAGTCTGGTAATAGCGGTAACAAACTAGTGCTAGCATCAAGAAAAGTTATTACTTACTTAAATAAATTAGGTAGTGGTAGTTTCTTGAATAATTCTGTTGGTTCATCACAATATAGAATGGATATTAATACTATACCTGGAGCTTTCGGGCATCAAGTAACAGTTGTTAATACTATCTTTGGTAGTCTTCATTTTGTACAAGAGCCTCTATTAAGAGGAATGTGGGAAGATTATTGTGTGATGGTTGACATGAAGAATCTAGCATATAGACCTCTTCAAGGTAATGGTATGAATCGTGACACATTCATTGAAACAAATGTACAAGAAAACGACAGAGATGGTAGGAAAGACCAAATCATCACTGAAGCTGGCTTGGAAATTAGTGTCCCTGAAACTCACGCTATACTTAAATTCAGTTAGGAGGTAGATTATGGCAGACCAAAGTAATCTTACTATAAGTGGAATTGGAGCGGACCCTTCGGGGTCCCATCCAACTGGTGATTTGGATGTTAATTGGGTAAAAACAATTGATGATAAAGCAGTTAAATATACAGCTGGTACTATAATGGCAGACCCTGGAGCTAGTGCTACAGATGCAACTGACATTTATTACAGTTCTGAGTTGTGTGTTGGCACTTTTCCAAATGGTACTCAATTGCTTTTAAATGACCTAGGTGATGCTCAGATAACAGGATGTTGGCAATACTATGTTCAATCAAATGGTAATAATTTTAACAGTGGTAATGAAACAGTCCCTGGGACTCCAGCTAATTTAGATGGTGGAACTTGGACAGACATTGGTTCTCTTGCTCAAAATTGGAGCGAGAAGTATGGTCATCCTTATGATGCTACTGTTGAAGATTTAATGGAGAACGGTGTTAGTAGGCTTAGAATCAAAATGGTAGTAACTGATGCTGGTAGCAATGGTGTTGCAGCAGGTTTAGTTACAGCAGCTGTAGCAGTTGTTAATGCTGCTTATATGCAATACCCTTTAGACAAACAAGCTAAAAAGAATGATACTGTTAGTAATCCAGTAACCGTTGGTGGCATTGGAGCTGACCCATCATAGTAAGTAGTTTAATTAATCGTAGAGGGGGCGCAAGCCCCTTCTACATAAATGGAGAAATAAATGAGTGATTTAACAATAACAACGGCTGGAGTAACTGTAGAAAAGACAACTGCTGGTGAATTTCTTTCAGCTGATAAAAAATTGAATCAGATGAGAGTTGACGTACTGACTTTAACGCCTGTAGTAAGTGGAGCTGGAACAGATGCAGTAGGAGAGTTATTGTTTGATTCAACTGCGATAGAAAATATGGTTTCTGTAAAGGGAGGCAGTTGTATATTACATAACATTACAGCTATAAGTAATGATAACAATGCCCCTTCTATTGATTTTATTTTCTGTCAAGTAACACAAGATTTTGGTACTGCAGGTACAGCAATATCTGGAACTATGACTCCCGCAGAAGTTGTAAATGCTAAAGTTTTAGGTCATGTAAACTTATCTGACTGGACAGCTTTAGGAAATAGCGATGTCTATGTAGGAACAAAAAGAAATATTGGATTAGCTTTGCAAGCAGATACTGATACTAGGAATGTGTATGTAGCTGCTGTTTTAAGAACAGCTTGTAGTTCTGCTTGGGGAGCAACAAGTGATTTGACTTTAAAATTTGGAGTAACTAGGGACTAATGGGATTCGGTTATACAAATATACCTAGTAATGGAATAGAAGATAATTACTCTATAAGATTTGATGGAGTGGGTGATTATGCAGGCTTTGTTGGAACACCTCAAAAAAGTGGATGGGTTCCTACTAATATTCATGCTAATTATTCTTCAGCTTTTTGGGTTAAAATGGCTGATTTTAGTGGTACACAAATATTTGGGTCTCATGATGACAAAAGATGGTATATGGGTTTTAGTGATGCAAAAGCAGCAATAGGAGTAGCTAATGCTCATAATCTTAGTAGTGCTTTTACAATAACTCCAACACCTCAAGTAGGAGAGTGGCTTCATTTTGCTGTTGTAGCAGATGGTGGTACTGCAACTGCATATATAAATTCAGTGGCGCAAGGAACAATGTCTTATGTGCAAAATGCAGGAACAAATCCTACTGGATATTGCATAGGTGCTACTTATAATGGTAGTGGCTCTATATCGTATGCAATGAATGGAAAACTATCTGATATAGTTAATTATAAGGTAGCACTTACTCCAGAGCAGGTAGAAACAATATACAATGGAAGAGAACCATTTGACCATAATGATTGGTCTTTGTCACATGAATTAGAAACATGGTATAAATGTGGAGATGCTAAAAAGGGTTATTTAGGTAATCCCATAATGATAGATAGCTCTAAAAATACAGGTTCTCAAACTTTAGGTGGAGAAGTAGATACAACCTCTGGTCTTTACGGAAGTGATGATGGACCTAATCTTATCCTTTTCGGAGATTTTATATTTGGTCAGACAGGGTGGAGTACAGTTGATTTTACTTTTACAGGACATAAGGCTCAATGTACTACAGATGGAGGAGAGCAAAGTATCCAGACAGCTTTGCCGTTTATAGAGCCTGATGGTGGAATAAATCATTTATTTAAACTTAAATACGATGTTGTTCAAAATTCAGATAGTATACAGATTAAAACAGGAGGAAAAACGAACGATTTTTGTGATGAAACTAACATTCCTTCAACTGTAGGTTCTCATGAGGTTTATATCATAGGAACGAATAATGGTACTTCTGATGAGATGACAATATTTCACGCTCATAGCAGCAGTTCTGAAACATTAGAAGTAGATAATTTTGAATTAACTTTATATAAAAATGGAAAACAACTTATTGCAGATGCAGCATTTTCAAACGAAGGAGGAGGCTAATGGGCTGGACAAGGATACATAGAACAGTTGGAAGTAATGGACAAATAACAGTAAGAACTGGACATAGTACAGAGACTGTCCCTTTGTTAAACTGGAGCACAGGTGGTGGTAATCCTAATAATGGTATACCCGTTAGAACATCTCCAATAGATATTCCTATTAAAGGAGATATATTAGTCTTGTTAGAATTTAGTGCTACGATGCCTAATACAGATTGTTGGGGAAGAATAGAACATAGTGAAGATGGTGTTAATTGGTATACTGAAGCTCAGCACACAGTTACAGCTAGAAGTACAACTGATACTACTACAGGTGAAGATATATCTAAGATAAATTTTATGGACATGTCTTTAATAGACGGAGCTGACAATAGATACTTCTTTTTATATGATATAGAGACACATGGTATGGCAAAGTATACAAGATTTGCGTTAGAATTAGATGATAATAGTGACCATAGTAGTGATACAGTGACTTTCACACTATTGCCACATAATTTTTAAATAAGGAGATAGAAAAATGTCAGAATGGAGTACAAAGAAAGAACGTACGAATATTGACCTTTGGGCTATGACTAGTGATGGTGCTCAAGCTAAAGCTGATAGCGGTAAAGGTATGTACGGCAAAAAGAAAGACGAAGGAAAAAGAAAAAATAGGACTTCAGATAATAAAGCAGAAAATAAACGTCCTGTAGAGCAAAAACCAAAAGAAGATAAGCCAAAATTACCACCAAAAGAAAAGCCTAAAGGTGGTAAGGGTAAGCCTTAATGAGTAAGATTGTATATTCAGGAAGTATAGGTACACAATTTCATGGAGAAAAGCCTAATTCAAGAAGGAAATTGAATTTAAAAAAGGGAGTAAAGAAGACTAATGGCAAATCTAGGAAATAGAATAGCTGATTTAATAGGGTCTGATTATGAAGTCATTCCTTCTAATAGCGTCGATGATTTAATAAATGCGGGAATTTCGGAGGTAGCAGATATGTTGCCTCCAGATTTGCTTTTAAAGTACTCGACTGCTCCAATAGAGTTAGATGCTAGTCCTTCTACCGCTACTGATATAGAAGGTAAAAAAATATTACTAGTGACTAGATTGGATGCTGGCGGTGGAAAGGAAAGAGAATGCACTGCTGTATCTATACCTGATTTTAATAGAGCTAAAGACTCAGATAGTATTTATTTAGCTACAAAATTTTCACCTGTGTATTATTATAATGGTTCAGTTGCAGGTGGGTCTACTTTAGAGATATACCCTACTCCAACAGATGCTGAAAAAGCTTATGTATACAATTTTGAGTATCCAAATACATCTCAAAAAGGAGTTAGTACTTTATCTGGACTCCCAGATGAAGCAATACAAGCTGTAGCGATAAAGGCTTCTATAAATATACTTACAACTTATGTAAGTGATTTTGTTCAAGATGAAGAGGATGTAGAACTTCAGCAAATGATTGAAGCTCAAAAAGCTAGTTTAGTTAGGGATTTCCAGCAAGAAATGTCTAGGTGGATGGAACAAGATGCGACACCAAGAGGAGAATAATGACAACTAAAGAAATGATAGAGTTAATACAGCAACATCATCCTCACTTAGGAGAGGTTGAAGCAATTAAGTTAATTAATAGAGCAAAAGATGATTTTTGTGCTAAAACAGAAATAGTAAAAGATTCTTATACCTCTGTTACAGAAGCTAATCAAAGATATTATACCATAGATAGTAAAATACTTAAAATAAAGAGTGTTTGGCTAAATGATGTAGAAATACCTATGTTGCTTGGAAAACCTATTATAGATGATGATACTGGAGAAGATGGCTAATGACTAAGATAAAAAGAGCATGGTTTGTAGATAAACTAAATAGAATAGGAATTGTAGAACAACAGACAAGTGCAATGACAAAAGATGGTTATATTTCTGATTGGAAATCTATATCTGAAGTTAAAGATTTGCGTTTATATACTATTTCAAGAGATGCTGATTTAGTCGAAAATGCATTAACTCAAACATTTGGTCAAATACCTAATCAATTCCACGAAACTATTGTATACAAAGCAATTGCAACTGGTTATAAAGACCCTAGACATCTAGAGATAGAATTAGCACAATATTTTGATAATGAGTATTTAATGGGAATTAAAGAAGCAAAAAAATATTCTAAATCAAATTATCAGTCAACAGGAATAATAAAAGGACAGGATTATTAAATGAGCATAACTAGCTGGGTAAATGAAGGTAATGGAGCTACGGTAACTGCAGGCAATGATTTGTCATGCAAAACTTTAACTACTACTGGGGTTATTAATTCTGGAAGCGCTCAGATAACTACAAGTGGTCTTATGACATGCGGTACTATGGCGGCATCTAGTCTTGTAAATGCTACTGGAGACCTTGTTGTTGAAGGATTAACAACTTTAAAAGGCAATGTTACTATAGGAAATTTGGGTACAGATACTGTTGGTTTTTTTGGAGTTACTCCAGTAGCAGGGAATGCAGTTGGAAGTACTATAACTCAAACATATTCTACTGTAGCCAGTACTGTTTTAAATTCAACTTTTACATCTAAGGGTGATTTAGGAGCTACTCAAAATACAGGATGGGGAGCAAGCTCGGAAGCAAATTTTGATAAAATTACAACAGGTTTAGACCAGTTAAATGTAGACCTTACAGCGTTAAAAGGTAATGTAAATTATATTATAGATAGATTACAAGCTTTAGGTTTAATGGTTTAATGACTATAGAGGAAAAAATAAAAAATTTAAAAAAGCAACAAGAAGTTGCTAAAGAGACTTTTATAAAGTGCCAAGGGGCAATAGAAATTTTAACTGAGATACTTAATGAAGAACTTAAAAACAAATAGTCTTATTATAGCACTTTGGCTATTAGATAAAATTGTAATGATGTTGTTATTTTTATGGAGCAGATAGATGGATTGGTTAATGATATTAGAACAATATGGCATTCCCGTATGCGTAGCAATAGCATTTGGGTTTTTTATATGGAAACAAAATAAGTACATACAAGATGATTTGTCTCAAGATTTAAAAGACAAACATGATAGATTAGAGGGGATATTAGTTAAACTAATTGACCAGCAAAAGAAAATGCAGTTAGAGCAAAAAGGTATAGAGAACTCTTATAAGACATTAGTAGAAGTAATAGCTAAACTAAGTGGTAACGGATTAAGGGATAAATTTTTAAGGATGCAAGAGAGAAATGAAAACAAAAAATACTAAAGATGATTTAATAATATCTCATCTAGAATACATAAGAACAAGAGTTGATGAGATTAACGGTAGAGTAAGAGAAAACGAGAGACAAATATCATGGATTAAAGGTATAGGAGTTATGTTTGTCTTTGGAATTAGTTCAGTAATGACATGGCTTGGTATAGATAAATGATACAAGGAATGGTTTTAAAAATGGTTATAAGTGCTGTTGTAAAGGCTATTAAAAAAACGCCTGATAAGCTTATTGCTAGCAACCATGAAAAAAGAATTAAAGCTCTAGAAGAATTAGCTCATCCTAAAAAAGAATTAGTTTGTAAATGCTGTAAAAATAAGGAGAATAAATGAAATCAATGATAGTTGGAATACTGAAAAGTATACTTAGTGAAGATTTGCTTAAAGCTATTTTAGTTGCTTTAGGAGACCATTTAGTAGCTAAAAGTTCTAATAAACTTGATGATGCTCTTTGGAGTAAAGTTAAAGACAAATTAGTGTAATGGCTGATATAGGTGTCGTATTCGAAAAAGTAAGGTTAGTTATGCTAGATGATGTTTGCGAATGCAAAGATACTTTAGTAGAAGGATTAGAGGCTGAGAAAAACTTAGTCTGTAAAAAAAGACCTGAAAAATGCCCTAAATGTTCTTGTGAAGATTTAAAGGGAGTTGAAGTAATGGGCACCTATGATGGCGTTCTTTTCTGGGAATGTGATGATTGCGATTGCGCAATCCTTAGATTTGAAGAATATAAAACTGAAGAATATCTTCAGCTTGCGAAAGGATTATGGACAAACCCATCTGATTGGGGATATGTCCCAAAATCTGAATTCAATTAGGAGTTTTTTGATAATGAAAAAAACTAAAAACGGAGTGCTTAAAAGAGCGATAATAACTCCAGATAAACATGCGCCTATACATGATAAGGCAGCAATAAACGTAGTAAAACAAGCAATAGAGCTTGTAAAGCCCGATATATATGTAGATTTGGGCGATTTAGGTGAGTTTGGTAGTGTATCCCATTGGCAGTGGAAACGCAAGAAAAAACCACCTTTAGAGTACATTATGCCTAGAGTTGATGCAGACATTAAAGGCGTTAATGAGTTGCTTGACACAATAGATGAATCTTTGGATAAAGTTGGCTGTAAAGAGCGACATATATGTGCAGGGAATCATGATGAATGGTTAGATAGATTCGTAGAAGAGCATCCTTACCTTAAAGGTTATCGTTTCGAACAAGCATGTAAGTTCAAAGAGCGAGGATATAAGTATCACCCTCCAGGTGAATATCTTAAAATAGGAAAACTCTATTTTTATCACGGGCACCACTTTGGTGGTCAATACCACGCAGCGAATCATCTAAAGAAGTTAGGTGCCAACATAATATATGGGCATCATCATTCCCTGCAACAAGATAGTGTAACTTTTATGGATGGCCCTAGGTCTGCATGGTCATTAGGTTGCTTGAAAGACATGAGTTCAGAAAAGAACAAATGGTTAGGTGGAAGACAACATAAATGGGCTCACGCATTTGCGATAGTAGATTATTATAAAGGGGGAAGATTTACTGTTGATATAGTGCAAATAATAGATGGAAGGACTACGGTATGGGGAAAGTTGTTAGACGGGAATATATAAAAATTCCTAAAGATTATTGGACAAGTTCTATTAACGTTGAATATATTATAAGGAAAGAGAATGCCAAAAAAACTACATGAAATAAAAAACCTTGGAGCGGGCACTGTTTTTAATAGTGACGAAAAAGACGTTAATCAAGAAGCGTCTACTTATGCTTTAAATATAGATTCTTCTTCTAAAAAGGGAGAATTAAAAGGGGTAAAAGTAGAAAGACCTGTTTTTACTATCGGTGATGAAATAGAACTTTCTTCTAGTGTTCTATGGAATAACAGTGATTGGTCTTGGGCTGGTTATACTATAAATTCAGATAAATTTACAGTAGAGGATGTTTCACTTTTCAACGAAGAAGATACTGCAATTGTTAATGTAAATGGCGTAAAAGGAATTCCAGAACAGTTGAAATTAACCGATATAAGACCTATTTTAAGTCCATATCCTACCAATATAGGTGAAAGTGATGAATTTAATGTTCATTATAATATATATAAGAATAATACGGGGTCATTATCGGGCACTACTCACGTTACTACTGAAGATACAGTTATTAATTTCCCTAAGGCTAGCTTAAATTGGAATAATTGGGGCGCTGGAATGGCGCCACATATATCACTAAGTTGGATGGGGGCGGAAAACAACAATACATTCGTTATTACAATTATGCAACCTGGGGGTACTAATATTTCAGATGTAAGAGCTGCGCTAAATGGCAGAGGTTTTACAATAGTTAGTCCTGATGGCCATAAGAAAAAATACAGATTTAATGATAATTCTGCTTATAATACTGGTCATACGCAAGTTAGTGAAGTTTATATTCAAACAGGGCATTGTGCAGATACAACTGCAATAGCTGTAGAAATTCAAAGAGCACTTACACATGCTAAACAATGGGACGATGGGGTTGAGCAAGGAACAGATACTACTGGACACGGGCCTACTCGATTGTCAATTTCTGATATAAATGCTGGAAGTACTACATTTGAATTTGTATATCCCAACATAGTATCTTTATTGTCTCAAGGTGATTATTTTTCGATTCACGACAACACAACTGATATTGATAGTGTAAAAACAGCTAATGAGATAATAAAAGTTGAAAGCATAGCAGATGCTAGTGTACTTCTTGATGGAGGGAGTGACCCAGATTATCAATTTCCAGTTAATCAAATAAACTGTATAAGAGGATGTTTTGGTACAATCTCATCTAGTTATAATCTTAGCAATTCTCATCGAATTATCAAACAATGCGTTAGAATAGATGACGCTATGTATTCAACAACTAAAGGTACGTTTAAGATTGAAAATTGGAAAAAACTTTCAGGGAATAATTTAAGGTCATCATCTTTATTTGAATTTGGAGGAATTGACAATTGGTTCCATGGCATAGCAGGGTCATTCCCAGAATTTCAATTAGAGAAGCAAGGAAAAATAAATGCAGCATCTAAAAATATTACTTTTAGCAAAAAAGACAAGAGTATATCATTTAGTGGAGCTCAAAATATTGCGTTTAATTCTGGGGATAAAATTCATATATTCTATGAATCAGGGGGAAGCCCTTTAAACAATAACAAGACATTGACATTATTAAGTAAAGAGACTAATTCTTTAATAGTTAAAGAATCTATTGTAGATGAAACAGTAACTACTGGTTCTTTTTATATAGAAGGAGGTTTAATTAAAAATGGCTCTTTAGTTCATAATCACGGAATATCTGGTAATAAAGTTTCAAGTGGTTGGGAAGAGGTTAATTTAAAAGTAACTGCAGATTCTCCAGATGCAGGCAACCAAGAGCAAGTTAATAACTATTATGAAGATAGCAGCTCTCCTGCATGCTCAATCCTTTCTTCAGGGGGAATAGCAGAAGATGCAACTAATTATTTAAGCAGTCAAGGTGGAGCTGTTACTCATTATCCTTTTGAGTCAAACAAAAAAGTAGTGTCAATACCTTCTATTTATAAAAGGTCAGGCGGAACAAACTATACTACTTGGGGGGCAACTATAGAAGCAGCCGCAACTGAGTTTTCATCTGAAACAATAAATTTTGAGCAAGCTTATGCTACAAATGATATTTTGAAAATAAATTCAGAATATATAAAAGTTCTTGGAGTTGAAAAATCTAAAATTCTATTAGAAAGAGGTATTTACAATACTACAGCAGCTCAACATACTGGCTCTTATGTTGTTTACAGAAATATAAGAACTTCTTTAAAGCATACAATATCAAGAGAAGGATTAAAAAATGGACAAAACTATGATTTGACATTTTGGGCAAAAACACCTACTGCGTCAGGTACTCATGGATTTGTCTCAATTTCTTATAACGGAGGGTTTGTTGATAGAAATGGAGATTTGGAAACATCAAATCTTGTAAACGATGGAAAATATTATTCTCCTACTGCAGATACTTTATATGCAAAGGAAAGAAAATGGATTGACTTTAATAATTTAAATAAACCATATAATGATAGTCATGAAAACAGCAATTCAAATCTTGATAGCACATTTAGAAAATTTCAATTAAAATTAAACATAAATCAGTTAAGTGAATTAAATACTGATATTGTTATAGAATTTTGCTCAGGAGGCTTAGAAAACTCTGCTGTATATTTAGATTATATTCAGTTCAATGAAAGTACTATACTTTATTTAAATAACAATGCTGAAAGAATAACAAACACATTCTTTTTAAAAGACAAGGAAGTTAGAGATTTAGTTATATACAATTCACATAGACAAAGGCTTTCTGCATATAGAGATTGGAAAGCAGGAGAAAAAATAAATGAAGCAGAAATTACTGTATCTCCTTTTGTAGATGATACAATGACTTCAACTGGAGGCGTAATAAGTGCTGTTAATAGAAATAAAGAAGCTCACATTTCTTTTGGGTCTAGCCCTAATGATTCATCTCCTGTTTGGATGGGTTATCCTGGGCAATTAAATTTTGGAGAAGATAATAGAAATACTTTATATGTAGATGAAGATACTGTTCATACTTACCAAGAGCCAGGAGCATATAGCTTAGACAAGATATGTGCGGCTGGAGAATTTGAATTTCAAGATGCAGTATTATCGTCTACTGGTACTTTAGGTGATGCTAATACTATTCTTACTGTTACTTGTACTGGGAGCCATGGACTTAAAGCTGGAGATAATATAGTTGTAAGAGAATGGGCTGATTATGATAATTCTTGGGATGGAAAAGGGGTTTGGTATATTTCTGCATTAGATGGAACTTCTCCATCTACAAAATTTGTATGCAAAAGACATACTAATGACTTTACCCCTGCTATAGGACCTAGAGCTGGGAAAATAAACTTTAGACCGTATTATTGGTACGGTATTAGGGTGGGCTCTCCTTATTTATATAGAATTACTCCTGATACTAGAATAAAATCAGATGGTAGTATAGACACTGCTGAAGATTATCTTAGAGGGAAAATTTTAAGAAGTTCTAATTTAGGATTTGCTCCAAAATCAATTACGACGTACCATAATAAATCTGTAAATGGCTCGTATGGAGGAAGGGTCTATTTACTAAGTGATAAAACAGCTGCTAATGATACAATTGAATTTTATATTGCTGATTTAAGAGTACCTTATGATTCCTTTAAAAATAATCCAGTGCTATTAAATAGCAATGTTATGTTTACTATGCCTCATTGTACTTACACTCATGCTAACAGAGAAATGAAAGCTAGAAGTGGAACTAGAGCTATTTCAGATGGGCAAGTTACAGCTACTATGAATACTTCAAAAACTATCCCTTATGCTGGAACTCCTTCTGATATAATAGAAACAAAAGGTACAGCTTATAACTACAATCCTAATGCTATAAAACCTACGACTAATACACCTGAGCATTTTGATACAAGACTATGGATTTCTTGTAAAGGAGCTTTTGAAGAAGGAGATAGGTTTTTATTTTGCGCATATACAGATGAAACTGCAGACACGCAAGCAAACCCTTTGTATGGAGCTGAAAGAGGACCTTCTACTGCTACTACTCATTTACCAGATACTCATAGTGATGTTTCAGGGGGCAGTTCAGGATATGGCACAAATTATTTATCATTACCATATGGAAGAATTAGTAATAACACTAATCCTCATCTTTTATTTGGAACTCATGACGCCTCTTCACAGCAGTTGTATGGTGGCAATAAAAGACCCGAAATGGAATTTATGAAGTCTAATAAATCGTCTTCTCCTACATGGAAAAAGTTTAACTGGTATTCCAAGGATGTTTGGGGCAATCAACATGTTTTACTGGGAGACAATATAGGGTGGCAAAGCACTTCAGATTTCTTAGGTCAAGGTCCTAATATAACTATTCCTAGATTTCCTTTAATGGCTATGAATGATAATGATGGCGATGGTTTAATTGATGGGACTGGACTTGTAGTTTCAAACTCTACAACCTTAACATTGACTGGTTTAAATGATGATTTACATGGGCCTTATGGATATGAGGGGCAAAGGGTTACATCTCATTGTGTAGGTTTATTAGGCGATGGAAATAATAGAAAGTGGATAGTTAAAGCTGGAGGTTGGGGCCCAGGAAGTAACTATTTTGATGGCTTGGATGATGAATATTATAGTGCTGGTAGGCTTTGGGGTAGAGAAGGAATGTTGAAAAAAATAGCAGATGTTATATTTGTTTGTCCTGACATACATTCTGGAGATAGAGTTGCTGGTAGACAAGCTCAGCAAAACGGGAATCTTTTATACTCTAATATTCAAGGTGGAGATATGTTTGGCACGAAAATTTGGGATGGTGAGAATTTTATAGGTACTCAAAGCCAAGTTTATGGTAATGGTGTTGATGATGGTATAGACGGCGGAAGCGCAGATAATTACAATTGTTTTAATTGTTTAATATCTGATATACAAAGTTTCCAGGCTAGTAGTTTTAGTTTCGACTTCACCGCAGGTGCTTGGGGAACTGAAAATGTTTCTAAACAAGCTACTTGGGCTATTCAAAAAAATACATTTTTACCAACATCAAGTGAATATGGGAATTCATCATGGGAGTCTCATTATGTGAGCGAAGCTGCTCCTGGTTTTTATAGTAAATCATGGTGGCAAGCTCCTTCTTCTCTTCATAATTTTTCTTCATGGAACGAAAATCCTTTTCTGGAACAAGGTGATGATGACAACTTTGAAGCTAGATATTCGTATATGAGTGATGAAGGAGATTTAACTGCTACAAATATATTTGGCAAAGTAGGTGCAATGTACGATAACATGCCTATAACTTTTAGAAACGATAGATTAAACTTTAGAGCAGGATATATGATGAGACCTATAATAAATGGGGGTATAGGTACAACTACCCCGTGTACTTTATTTGGGTCAAATACTATTATACAAAACGTATCTTTTCCTGATGCTATACATTACGAAGGCTCAAGAGATTTGGCATTAACAGATGTGTTCTTTCATCAAGCACAAGCAGCAGAAGGTGATGGGGCCGACCCTGTTAGCAGGACAGTTGATATAAGCAATGGTGCTGATGCCAGTGTAGATGATTATACTTTAGACGAATTAAAAGAAATTTTACTAGGAGAATATGTATACAATTCTAACAAATCTATTATAGGAAAAGTAACTGATATACCAGATTTAGACCATCTTACATTTGGAGAGGGTTTATATAGAGATATAGCTGATGATGATGCTATATATGTAAATAAAGCATTTGGCGCATCAATGGGGCACAACAAGTATAATGCTAGTAGAATATATATATTTAAAAATACTGAAAATAATGATTTTAATATGAAAGTTTTTAATGCTAACCACCTTTTAATGCGTAGAAGTACGATAGATAGTACTTATACTGGAAATCAAGATGGACATATGAGAGAACCTTATTTAACAGGAACTTTAAATGGAGGAGGTTATGTAAATACTGTTACTGGTAATTCTACTTTAAAGGATGCATTTCCTAAATATGGAGCTATAAAATTAGATGCAACTGGCATAACTGGACCTGCTGATGTATTAACAGATGAGAGCTCATCTTATAATTTATACATAAATAATCATGTGAGTATGATGAAAGGAGATGCTGCAGGATATACTGATGGGGTTTATACAAATAACCCTTATCGGTCAACTTTTATTGGAGGAGGATTTGGCTTTACTAATAAAATAGTAGGAAACATTTTACAAATAAAAGATGTAAGTACAGGAGTATATTACACTCGATATATAGCAGGCTCTGAGTGGAATGAAGTTGACACTAAACTTTATTTATTACTTCATTATCCTTTGCCTGATAGTTACACGCCACATTCTGCTGATACATTTGAAATTTTTTCACATGCAATGGGTTGCGTCCCTGATTTAATACTTGACCATGATGATACTGGTTCTAGCGATGCAAATAAAACTATATCTGGGCAATCTAATGTATATGCAAAAGCCTCTTATGGAGGTTTAGATTTAAGAAGACAAACGCTATGGAGAGTTATTAACTCTGATGAAACAAGTGTTGGTGCTAATTGTACAATAAAGGTATGGCCAGCAGCACACCCATTTAAAGTAGGAGATTTTATAAATTTCTTAGCTGCTGATTCTGGTTCAGATGGTTTATACAATATTACAGGTATTGGAGGTGCATCTGGAAATGAAATAACTTTTGTTTCAGATGCTGGAACCGACAGTAATAGTAATCTGCAAAACGTCAGGATGGATAACGTTGAATTTATAACAATGGACAGAGGTGGTAGTGGTGCTATATCTGAATATAGATTTGAAGTAGAGCCTTATTCTCAGAGTATAGGTGCAGGAGAAGACCAATATGACAAAGCTGATGTAATACCTAATATTTTCGCATCTACTGAAAATAAAAAATGGGTAAAAGAAGAAGCAGAGCAATCTGTTACGCTTACTCCCTCAGCAAGCACCAATCAGTCTGGTGATTACTTTCAAACATCATCTACTAATACGTATTCATATAATGTATCATTTACGTATGACGGTTACCAAGAAGGACCCTTGTCAGTAAGTCCTTTTACTTCAAATTTATCAGCTACTCACTCTGACATTACCATTAAAATTAAAATTGTGAAATTTAGCAATAGATTGACTTCTGTTAATATATATAGAAAAGATAATGATAATGAATTTTATAGATTAGTTAAAGCTATTCCAGCAAATAAAGGGTGGGCTCATTCTGAAGATGGAGAAGGATATG
>VTLG01005707.1_pt1 | contig 53198 bp, 66 predicted proteins | sample 4694571 | NCBI WGS metagenome assembly VTLG01 (sample SAMN12604809, study PRJNA352737) | marine metagenome | biome: ENVO:00000447; feature: ENVO:00000209|ENVO:00000569|ENVO:01000036; material: ENVO:00002151; isolation source: viral sequences binned using virsorter ... | reverse complement strand
CGATTACTTCTCTTGAACAAAAGAGGTAAAGGTACTCTTCAGAAGCATACGCATCTCTTAGGAACATTTGAATTGTTGAATTGAGATGTGGTCGCTCATCATCTCCACCATAATAATTTGGTTTTGGGTCTTGTTTAACGAACTCCTGCTTCTCATAGTCAAATTCGTTGTCTGAATAGCACGAAGACATGTTGCCACCGTCGATCAATTTTGCAACGCTTTCATGTGTGTTGTAGTGTTCCTGTAGAGTAACACCCAACCACTCAGGATAACCATCCCAATGATGATAAACTGATTCGACTGAGAGATCTTTTAATAGAATCCCGATTCTTGCTCTAGTTGACATAATGTTTTTAAAGAATGGATTGTAGAGGTACTTGCACCAGAGCAATTAACTACTGGGGTCGATCTCGACATTTCAAGAGTGGGAATAAGTTGCAACTATCGGTGGACTACCTTTCGGTCTACCCGCTTCTCCCTCTTCACTATCTCTGCCCTCTACTCTTTTATAATAAACGATTCTGAGTCGTTTTCAATAAAAAGTGGACACTTTTTAAACTGTCCACTTAGTCTGTCTCTACCGTAAAACTTTTGATAGGCTTTTTAAAGTCGCACTTCATATAGTCGCGGACTTCGCTAACGACATCGTCAAAACCATCGTCCCAGTAGTTCCGTGCTTCTTCTAAGAATTCGTGCTCTCCTAACTTGTCAAAGTAATTAAACAAGTCATTAGCAACGTATTCTTCCAAATCTTTGGTGGACATATTATCCACCATTCTTTCTGTTAGGAACTCTTTAAGTTCTAGTAGCTCTTCCCTGTTTAGTTTTTCCATTTTTAAAGGTGTGTTTGACATCGTGGTAATTGCCACTTGATTTTCTTTTCTCTGTTTGCTATATCAAAACAGATTTCGCACATACAATCAACGTGGGGGAAATTATCCCGCCAGTCGTAATCCTCCTCTAATGGTGCGTCCCAATAGTAATAGCAATCGGGTTGATAATCTTGTATGCAGTGATCGCTATCTTTTGGGTACTCCATTTCTTTGCGGAACTCCTCATCGAAGTTCCCGCATACATCGCAATAGGCACCCATTACTGTGCCATATCCTCAAATCTTTGCTGTGCTATGCACTCAGCATTAAATCTTATTCCATCTTCATCAAGATTGAAAAGATTGTTATTGCTAACTTCTTCGTATGCTTCCTCAAAGAGGGTTTCGAGAAGTTCTTGATTTGCTAGGCAACTCATGTAGGTCTCCTGTGTGTATATGTTTATTATAAACCCCCACTCTTACGAATGGGGATTTAGTGGACAGTTTATAAAGTGTCCTATAAGTACCCTGCAACTTCACATCCTGGTTCATCATAGAACCACGAGATGCTGAGATCATCAAACTGTTCTCGAATCGCTGTGCATATTTCCTCTGGTGGCGACCACGCTGTTTCAAATGTAACCTCGAATCCGTGTGGCATATCCGTGTCATCCATTTCCATAGAATAACAATCCCACTTAGTTCCCCAGTTATGAACTCGCCAGTTATACCATCTGTCATCTTGATGCCCAGTGGATGCGAAATGCAATCCTTTCATTTTATCATCAGAATAAACTGGTAGTTCTCCTACTTCGCCCCTTGCACTTGAGAACGAATATTCCTTAAGATCGGATTCAGCAAGTGGAATTTTTTCCCAATCTGGTTCTGGTACGAAGTGACCGAACACTGATCCAGTATCCACTTCGTCATTATTTTCTACACCTTTAAGGAAAATAGAATGCAGTTTTAGGATCGCTGTTGTATCGTCACTGTAGAATGTGACTCTATTGTGGCAATGATTTGGCATTAGTTTAACCTCCAATCAATCTTTAGATAGTTTGGATCTGCATATCTGAGAATCTCTTCTGGATACTCAAGATTATCAAGAATGAATTCTTCCATGAAATACTGAACAGAGAAGTTACCCAACTCTTCTGCACAACGAAGAACCATTCCCATCTGTTCATCATTTAGTTTAAGTACGTCAATGCAGTACTTGATGTCCCTTTCAATGTCTGAAATGGTTTTCTTCTTAGACTTTTTCATAAAAATCCTTGTTTGTGTATGTTCTTATTATAAAGGCAAAAGGGGGTAATGAAACCCCCTAGTGGACACTTTTTTAACTGTCTACCTTAAGTAAAGATATCCTCCTGCCCAGTCTACGAAGTTTGGATCTAGTAATTTACGTAGATCTTTTGGTTCGCAGAATGAGAATCTAACGTGTTTTGTATGTGGTGCCTTCCAAGATGCAGGTTTGTAAACGTTACCTAGGATCGATGGATCCTTTCCTACGAATGAGTGTACACTTTGATCAGTGTAACCTGCTTTAGTACCGTAGTAATCTGATGCATCGCGGTACTCTTCTTGAATGATTTTGTAATACTTCTTACCTTCCTGCATACGAAAACGCATTAGGTTAGCAGTACCATCTTCCATTGCTTGTAACTGTTCCCGTGCATATTCTGGATAGTTTCCAGATAGATTTCCCTGTAAGGTCCTTTTGTGGTAGATCCTGTAGTTTTCAGCGAGTGCTTCACAATAGTCTTTTACGTATTGTAAAAGGAATGTTTGATCCGCAGTTTCAGTTAATAGCATAGATGTGTGTTTAACTAGTTTTATTATAAGCAGTAGATGTAAATCACGCAGCGGTTGTTGTGCCAGTAATTAAACCGTCTACCACATGTCGTCGGGTGTGTCATATGAAGTAAGATGCACTAACCGCTCAGCTTCATCATTCTCTAAGGGCACCTCAAAGTTTATTTCAAACTCTGTACTGTAATCCTTATAGTTGGTGATCTCGACGGGGCACTTATCCAGCCATTCCTGGAACTGTTCATATTTTGTTTTAGCAGGTTTCATCCTGCTTCCTTTGAAAAAGTTTGTCATTAGTTAACCTCCTGCAATTCACTTGTGTCTTGAATAGTCAACTCTACACCCATATCAGTTTCAATAATGGTTTCAAGTTGACAATTAGTTAAAACGTCATTCTTTAGGAAGTAGAATGTTAAGTCATCATCTTTATCTTGTAAAGATAACCACTCGATTAGTTCTGATACTTTCATTTTAGTTGAATTTCGTAATCAATGCTACGGATGCACCATCCGCTTGCTGTTGTAATTTCTTCGATGAGATCGTCTTCATCGTCCGCGTCCCACGCACCTAGATGATCGTATGTAATCTGGACCTGTTCTTCCAAAGTAATAGGATCATCAAAATCTCCATCATCAAAATCAAATTTGATTTCGGTTACTAAGAATTTCATATGCAGAGGTTGATTATCTCTTGAAGATCTGAAAGACCTTGCCAACAATCATCGTCCTCTTGTATGAATGGGCAATCCATTGCTCTGTCGAGTGCCTGATTGAAGCGGTAAAGTTGATCATCTGTAAGTTTGATGTTCATAAAACCTCCGTGTACATTCTCATTATGGCATAAAAAAATCCCCCTTGCGGGGGACAGTGGACAGTTTCTAGACTGGCATACAAGCTTCCCAATCAATTTGGTACATGTCGATTAATTCATCTCTTACTCTTTCTCGATCTAGAGAATCACCATCTCCCCACTTCATCACCTTGTGGTCGGAAGTCCAAGGTTTATCTTGCTGATCATAGAAAGCACAATTGTCAAGATATTTGAGTGTTGCAAGTGCGATTTGCTCCTTGGTAACGTTGAGGGGATACAACCCACCTTCCCCATAGAACGAAAACACATAATCGATAAACTCCTGAAAATTGGTCATAAGAATTTTTGTATCTAGATTCAATATAGCAGAACCTGGTACAATTGGTCATGATATGTGACACTAATATTTCTGGCACACTAGCTGCTGCATATGCTGCAGAATCGATTATTATAAGAATATCGAGGCGAACATCAATGATTTGCTCTTATTGTTTTAAGTCCTCGATTTAAAATTTACAAAAAAAAAGAGCGGGGGTACGCTCTATAAAATCTTCGCCACTAGTCCTGCCTTGAAATATTTCTGTGTTCCTTTCCTGATATCCAATTCTCGTACTGGCACACTCGCTGTTGCCATCCCTTTAAAAAATGGTACACTTCCTCGAACAAACCATACAAAGGTATGTATATAAAATCCAATTTCTAAACTGTCACACTGTGCCAATCTCGAAGTCGCACACCTGTTATAATAAAATCTAGATGTGTGTATCAAGTGTTACATATGATACATGTGCGTCTTCTCGTCGAGATGTGTGTGCGTCCGTGTGCGTCACGTGTGTGTGGGCTCGTCGAGATCCTGTGTATGTGCAGGCTCTCTCGACTAGATCATGTGCATATGATCGCATGTGTGCAAGCTCGTCGAGATTCATGCGTAATGCAGTATAGAAAGCTCGTAGAAATCTTGTGTGTCTCGTCGAGAATACCATTCCTCGTCGAGATCTTGCAGGTTGTCTTGATTGGATCGAGAATCCTCGTCGAGATCATCTTGAGTAATATAGTCGAGATCGTACCAACCAGCTGAGTCTTCGTACATAGTCGAGATGAATTAGAATACTTATAGTCTAGCATATTCTCGACTAGTTTGCAAGCTCGTCGAGATTCACAGTAGTATATATGTACGCAAACGCATCCATTGTTACAATACTGTAACATTGTACTTATAAGACTACAAGTACTTCGCGACCCTCCATGTTAGGAAATCGCGATCCGTGGGTTGACAAACTCCGCGTCTTATGCTACGCTCGCTAAGTCAACATAAAATCTGAGCATTAAATCATAATACTTTTAACCTTCTTTATACACATATTATAACACACTATTACACCTTTTGCAATGTACTTGTACTTATGGTATAATTAAAACAACCAGATATTTAGGCAGTTTATCAAAATCTATTCTCAATGTACTTGTACTTATAAAATAGTAATAAGTACAATATATAAGTACAATGATAGGTTCATCGGTAGAATCCCTTGATATGACTGGTTTTTCGCCCGTTATGATGTGTTGCAGTTCTCTAAGATGAGAAAGCATAAAGTATTGAATGAGATAGAAGACTTAGAGGATTTCAGTGGTTACTCAATTGATACTGATGGAAACCTCTGGTCATTAAAGTACAAGGTTCCCAAGCTTCGTAAACCTGTATGGTCTGGTAAGGATGAATGTGCATATCTTACCTGTAGATTGAGAGATGATAATGGTAAAGCAAAGACTCTCTACATTCATAAGTTAGTTGCTTTAGCATTTCTTCCTTGCGATGATCCTACCCGAAGGGTTGTGCATCGTGATAAGAATCGAAGTAACAACCAACTTGAAAACTTAGAGTGGGTTGCAAATGTAAAAGAGAAAAAGAAAGCATTAGACTTTGTATTACAGGAAGAGATAGTAAATAGAATACAGCGTGTTCATGTAGTTGCTCAAAAGAAAGGACTTCGCAATGTGTCGTCTGACTCATATCAGTTTACTACGAAGATGATCGAAGATGCAATTGAAGCATACATTAAAGAGTATGGACTCCGTAAAATTGACCGAGACTTATGAAGAAATTGTTTAAGCACTGGAAATTGAGAAAAATCTTACAAAAATCGTTTCCGCACAAAAAAATAACCATCAAAGATAACAATGATGGTTCTCAGACGATTTTGATCTTATAGGGTCTTTTAGGGGTGATACTATCGTAAGGAGAAGTGATTACAGGGGTGTTACAGGCGATCCTGGTGGGAGCAATTTGGTATCAATATGTACATTTTTGCCTGTGGGGGAGATTCTTAGTAAAAAGACCTAAAAAAAATTTTTTCGTCGCCTCTCGACGGGGGAGAATGGTAGAGAATAGGGGGAGAAGAGAAGATATAGAAATTATAGAGTTATTGAATAGTATATGAATAACCTTCGTAATGTTCCATAACGTTAAGCATAGTTTCCTTACCGTAGCAGGTTATGGTATGCTTCGGGTATGGGGGTTTTTCTCTTGCGGTATGATCTTCGTATGTAAAAGTAAACTTTGGTTTATCGTTTGGATACTCTCCTGCTTCCCATAGTGTTCCGTCTGTATTGTATGTCGGAAAATCCAAAGGATCGATTTGTCTCTGTTCTCCTAATTCAATAGGTTCAAATGGTTTTCTTTTTGTGCTCTTTGGTTCGATTGGTTCAATTGGTTTTGGTGTTGTCATTTGTTCTACTAGGTGGTCAACTAAATCTGCGTAATAGCTTGCGTTAAGTGTTTCTTCGGAGTCATAGAAGTTAATGTACTCCCAACTGCTTTTAGGTTTACTCATACTTAAGTGCGACTGTAAATCGGTGTTTGTTGCGGAAAGCGGTGGCTCTGTGTAAAATTGATGCATCGAAATAAACTAATCGATTTGGTTCGGGTGCGATTGCATAAGACCTTTCCTTATGATAGAACTCTGTCTGTCCTAACATATTTGGTGTCCACATCTCTTTGTGTGGATAATATAGGAAAGTCATACCTTGATCTGCGTCTGTATGATAATATGGTACTTCGTTAGGTGCGAAGAGATTAACATACATTCTGACCAGACAAAGATCTGGCACAAGGGGTTGAGTCATTTCAAACAAAAAGCGGTATATTAGTTCACCTGCCCGTATTTCTGCACTCATACCCGTTGGTGCTACGTTCTCATCGTCCTTCTCCCCGTAGGTATACTTTGCCTGTTCGCAATACAAAAGTATGTTTTCGTGTTCATGTGGTTTCAACCAGTTGTCCAACATATGAATTGGAGCATCTTTTCCATAAACAAATTTCATTACTTACTCGAATTGTATTGGGTTACTGCAAAGTTGAATGCAATGGAGATACGTGGATTGCCAGGTGTCGGTTTGTTTGCCTTGACTTCGTGCATCAGATATGAAGGGAACATAATTAAATCTCCTTCTGTAATATCAGGAGAGAATGTTTCCTCATAGTTGTGTGAATCGAACTCTAATGAATGAGATCGAACAATGCCCATCGGATCAGTAAAGGTCAATGGACTATGCACCTCCTTATCATAACATAGAAAATGAACACATGCAAAATGATTTGGGTCTAAAGGATCGCCAATATGATTGTGCGACTCCTGATATTCTTCATTCTCATAACAATTATACCAACATTCGTCCACCTCCACTTCAAACTTGTTATCGAAGAAAGTTTTAATTAGATTATGATACTGCCTCTGTAGCTCTGTTTGAGACATAAAGAACCGATTGATGTCGTCTCTTTCATGACTTGTCGTAATCTTTGTGGTTAACCAACCTTCTGGTGGTGTTAATGTTCTCTTGGTTCGATTGATGAAAGGTAAAAGATCTTGCTTGAGTCTTTCATTATCCTCAACTTGTCCCTTATAATAAGAAACAGGAAATATTGTATGTCTCATTGTTGACCTCTGCTATGATTCTCTCTAGGTTCATTATAGTACATATGATTGGATTCTTTGACAATTTGTTGATCTTTCTTACTTTTGCGTCTCTTGACAAACTTAAGTTGATGCCATTGATGTTCATAACAGCAGACTAGAATATGAATGTGTTTGTGTGGATTGCCTTTTTCATACTGACAATTAGGTTTCTCACGTATGGCTGTTTCGATTGTAATGTAGTTTTGAAGTGGTCTCCACCCAAACTTCTTTCTTTGTTCATGATCAACAGGAGTTCCTTTCCAATATACCCATCCTTCATCTACTGTTCCAAGATCATTTGTCCAGATTACATAATCGTTGACTTCGGGGACGTATTGTTCTTCTGTATCCATTAGATTAAATCTACCCAACCTGTGATAATTGTTTTCTCTAATTTTGGATCAACTCTACCTCTATGGGTATGTGTCCACTCTGCTGGCCAAATGACGGTTTTGCCTTTTTTAGCTGCGACATATTTATTCTGGTACAACCACTCTGTTCCTCCATCAGGATTATCAGTTAGGTAGGTCATCCAAGCAAATACTCGATCTTTTAATTTTCTATCGTTTGCTCTCTCAGAATGCCACACTGTATAACCTTCGCCTGGTGCATATCTTTGAATATTGAATCCATCTGCAAACGCACATTCCAGACTAGTGGAGTATTCATATTCATCAAAGTATGAGTTTAATACTTCTGAAAGTGCACCAAAATATTTTTTGAGACACCACTCATTATGAGTGAACACCATATGTAAATGCAAATCAGTGGATGTTTTCCCATGTCCTCTAAAAACATTATCTTCCATCACATTTGCTCTGGGAGTTGCTTGATAGGATAATTTGTTTACATATGTGCAGGTTTCATAAAATTCAAGAAGATCATCACATACCATTGGATCGATCTCCCCTTCAAAGATAAAATCTGGCATTAATATTAATTAGGAACTGCTTTTAGGTCTTTTGGACTATGACCTTCGTTTAATAATTGATTTAATCTGACTCTTGCCTGTTCTTTGGTGAGTCCTTTACAGTTCGGTTCTGTGCATTCGTGCCATCCCATCGTGCTCTGTACTACGATTTGCCATAATTTTTCTGCCATAGTTCTATGAAAATTTAATTGGTGCGGTGCGGGTGTTGATTTCCCCAGTCATCATTGCATTAAATGAAATGGTAATGCGAGGAATACCTTGATAGTCGTGCCATGCTTGCTGTACTCCGTGTGGTAGCCACGAAGGAAACATAAACAAACTACCATTATTTACTATCGGTGAAACTGTGCCTGAGTTATGAGCAGCAAAGTCTTTATTGACATTTGGTTCAATAACTCTTGCAGCAGGTCTTGGATCACTGAAAGTTGTCGTCTGTGCGTGTGTTGTACCTACATTTGGTACACTTACATGAAATACTCCACTAAAAATTGAATTTGGATGAGTATGATTCATGTGGCAATAGAATGGTTTAAATCCAACATTTGCCCACATTGAAGTAAGATAGACTTCTTCTACCTTATAATCATAATATGCAAAGACAGCAGCAGCCTCCTTAAGTAGAAAGTCGTGAACATCTTCCATATCATCTTGTAGATGAAGGTTATCAAAACTATACCAACCTAGAGGATCTTTTGGATCTCCTGCAACTGTTCCTCTATTCTTATCTTTTGTTGCTTTTAATATTCTTTCTTTAACACTGCTTAAAAAATCTCTATCAGATACTCTTGATTTAAAAAGTAAGGATGGAAAAAGAACACCAATGTCCCTATCGGTAACTTTGATTTCCTTTTCCACCTCTTCGGGAGATACAGGTTCATTATCTATTTGGTTTACGACTCCAGTATTAATAGTAAACCCATTCTGAGATTTGAATCCACCTTTTGGTTTACCATTCGGAATCTTCACATCACTATTCCATGATAATTCATGCTTAGCTTTTGTCACACATACCTCCGACTAATCATTATTATAGCACAAAAAATTGGTTTAGACAAGGAACTCATCCATATAGTAATCAACTGTAACCTCCATCTTGGCAGCTTCCTTTTCCAAGTAGTCGCCATGTTGAGCAAGACCTTTATAGTATTCTTGTCTTTGTTTCCACTTGATAATTTCAATTTCAGATTTAATCATGTATTCTTTTAATAGTTCCATAAATTCTTCTATTTCTTCGTCACTCATAAGTAACGAAACCTTTGGGTCTTTCTTTCCATTTTTGTTTTGCAGGTTTTACTTTTTGTACTTTTCTCTTAATACGTTCTGGCATTTGATCATATATCTCTTGTGGCACTTGATCTTGTGTCCCAACAAAAGTATAATCATCCTTTTGTTCGTGTATACTTCTACTTAAGTATTCGTGTAAAGAAGGGCAACTCAACGCATAATTTATATATTTCTGCTGTGTGTCCTTATACAAATCCTGTAACCTATCACAATGCAATTCTGCATCAAACTTTTTCAATGTTCCTAATGCCTTATGAACTTTTGCATCAATTGGAGAATAATTCATTCCTGCAGAGACACACTGGAATCCTGCGTTACCCTCCCTAAATTGATGATACTTATGTGCGGACGTAGCATAGTAGAGTAGTTCAAGATTTTCTCCCATATCAGTTTCATAGTTCAATGAATTATTAACTGTTGGATCAATCCTAACTCTCTCTGTTACATCTTGCCAGTATGGTGTATCATCTCTTGAACTTAGTGCATAGTGCATAGCAACAAAGTTTGCGTGTCCATAGTAAATGTTTTTGAGTGCATAGTTAAATGAATCTCTATCCCACTGATTAACAAAACCTTTGCGTAGTGTATAGATCAATGATAATAACCACTCATATGTTGTCATCAATCCTGTGCTCTCTAATGGTTCAATAAAACCACTGGATAAACCAATCGCAACTACATTCTTCTCCCATGTTTTTTCGTGTATTCCATTTCTCATTGTAATTGGTTTAAATTCAAGATCATCAACTGGAATCTTTTCATAGTTGGTGCGAATGTAGTTCTTGAACTCTTCAAGAGCTTCATCATCGCTAATATGTTTGTTGCTGTATGCATACCCTGCACCTATACGTGACCATAAAGGTATGTTCCATGCCCATCCATTATTCAGAGCAGTGCAATTTGTAAATGGTTGTAGTTGTTTAGTTTTATCTGTATATGGTATGTGCGTTGCCCATGCCTTATTATTTGGAATCAAATTTTCAATGCTGTTGAATTTAACTCCTAATGCTTCTTCTAACAGTAAACTCTTGAAACCAGTGCAATCAATGTATAAATCAGCAGTTAGTTTTTGTTTGTCTGCTAATATTAGAGACTCTACTCCATCATCATTTGTATTAACCTTCTCAACTGTAGAGTTGATTAACTTTACACCTTTTGGAAGACAAATTGTTTTCTTGAGATATTGTCCGAATGCGGTAGCGTCAAAATGAAATGCAACGTCAGATACAAAGGAAAAACCAGGTGTCTTCCCAGTGCTATCATCAGACATTCTATTGTTCTCAGCAACAGAAGCAATTGGATAATGACAACGTGCATATGCATTATCATCAAAAACACCACTTCTATTACCTTTTAAGAACCACCAATCGTTTTGTCCTACTTGTTCTATTGGTCTTTGATATTCTCCAAATGGATAATGGAATCCTCCTGTGTTCTTACCTAACCAATCTGTAAATTTAATGCTTAATTTGTAACTACCATCTGTCTGTGTTAGAAAGTCTTTATCTTCCAGACCTATCAATGATGTCCAATGTTTTATACCACCAAGAGTGCTCTCTCCAACTCCCAATATAGGAAAGTCTGGACTCTCAATAATGGTAACATCCATCTTTGGAAACTGTGTTGCAAATGTTGCAGCAGTCATCCAACCAGAAGATCCACCACCTACGATGCATACACTCTTAATCTTTTTGCTCATTCTTTTTCTTTCTGCGTTCTTCAACTAATTTTAGGAACTCCTCATCTGGAGTAAAGATAACAGGACCTTCAGCAATCCTTTCTTCTAATTCATCCAATAATGGATCCTTTTCATTGTTTTCGTTAGTCATTTTTTTACAAGAGATCTAGGTCTTTTCCATGTCTGAGTTTATCCACATCAACAGGTGGCACAAAGGCATTGAAATTATTTCTAATTTGCTCTAGTCTATCTGCTTGAGCACCTAATTTTTTTAAAACAGTGCGACTATTAACATTAAACTTTTTAGCAGATTTATCAATGTCCCCTCCTTTAAGAACATTAATTAAAAAATCACACTCAGACTCATCTAAGTCTGATTCTAACCTATGTATAGTTCCCAAAATACTCAATTTAAATACCCCTATCTTGTGTGGTTTCATCTACAATTGTATCTATTTCAGATAATTTTGGATACATTCCCCTAAAGGTGTCTCCATTTCTTTTATCCTTTTTCATGTCATCATCCATTTCTATTCTACCTGTATTTTCATTAAATTGCAATACCATCTTTCTACCTGATTGTCTTGCTTCCTTTCTAAAGTTATCAGATACACCAGTATGATCATTTGTATATGTGGTTACGTGGTCACTAAGCCATCCTGTACAAACATATTTTGAACCCTTAGTAACAACATCCCCTTTATGATGAAAATACCACGAAGCAGGGAAACAAATTAATTTGCCCTGTTTTGGTGCTACGTTAAATATATCATTTTTTCCTGGTCCGACTCTAAACAGTGTATCTCCACCTTCATAATCATCATTAAGATAAAAAAGATATGTAAATAATCTTCTTGCCTGTAAAACAGATCCAGAATCTCTATATCCTCTAATTGGAAATACTATTGTATCTAAAATTGGAGAAACATCATCATCGGCATGCCAATCATATAACTCTCCTTCTTGAGTTCTTTGTATCTGGTATCCAGAATCAACTAACTCTGATTTTGTACACTCAACCTCATCCCCTAATCTTTCTTTTATGAACTTCAAGTATGTCTTTACGTATGGATTCAATGCTTTAAAAAACAATTCATCCTCTGCTCTCCAATCTTCCCATTGAGATATCCATAAATCAGTGGATTTTTTAATACCAGTGGATTCAGTACCAGACTCCTCTGATGTTATGCCTTTACTTTTGCGATTATCGTATTCAAACTTATCAATAATCTTTTTACAATCTTCTGGTTTGAGTACACCATCATACTCCGCTATCATATCGGCAAAGTTAGTTACCATCATTGTCAGTTTCCCTCAAATTAAATGCTAAAATAATTCTTTTTTCCATTACAGGTGGACTAAAGTGATATATTTCTGGATCCCAGATTAATACATCACCTATCTTAACTTCAGAAGTTGCTGTATTACTTTTGTGAAGTGGATCTTGAAAATAAGTAGACTTCCCATCATTTAAAAACAAACAACCAGAACCACTTATTTTTGTCCCTGCATGATTATGTATAGGATGAAATCCACCAGTTTTATACACTTGAACCCAAGAGTTATCAAATGCCTCTTCTGGTGCTATAGTATCCAAAACTTCCTTAATCCAAGGAACTGAATGTGGCATATTTGGAGTTCCATAAGTCGTAGTCAATCTCCCATGATCAACATACTTGCCATACTTCAAACACCACTCTTCAAGTTTATCAATCCAACCATCAGGTATATTGATGTGAGATTTGATAACAATAGACGGTGGAAAAAGTTGTCTATGTTCTGTTTTAATTTTTTCTTCACTCATAAAATGCTTCTAATCCAACTGGTTTTCCAAAACTATAGTCATAAGTTAATGCATCGTTGCAAACATAATGTGGATGATCAGATTCAACACCTAATCTTTTACACAATTCAAGATGATTGTCCTCCATAAGTTCTACTGCATATAACATATTGTTTAGTATGTGTTCCTCATCATGATACTGCAGTAATGTATTTTTAAGAGTAACCAAAAAGTTACCACTACCTGCTGAATTATCTAGGAAAGTAGAATTAGGATTCTTTTTTATATTATCTGGTATGTCATTTATCATTCTAACACAAACATCTGTAGGTGTAAACACTTCGCTAGTAGCATTTATCCTATCATCTGATCTTTCAATTACAGATCCTACACTTTTATTATGATCGTTTCTCTTCATTAAATATCAGGAATAGTTTTAAATAATTCTTTTGTGTTAGAGTTAACTATTCTATTCTTAAGCACCATCTGATATACTTCATCAGATCTCAAATAATCTATAAGTTTATTACTCTCTTCTTCAGAAGATGTTTTCAATATAACTGTAGATCCACTAATAGCATGGTCATAAGGTTTGATGCGAATCTGTCCGAATCCTTTTCCACCATACTTACTATTCATTACAACACCGTGTTGATTTACACAACAAATATATTGAGATCCATCAACTTTAGTAACTTGCATTTCTCCGTTCTTACCACCCATAGTAGTTATCATAGGGTAGTCTCCTTTAATTAATTGATTCAAGTTCAAGTTGCCACGTTGATAGCGATATCCCATATTGTTTGGAACTTCTGAAATAAATTCTGAATTTGTAAATCTAATACAAGTATCAGGAGTAATTCTAATATCTTTTACTGTACCGTCAAGATAAGTTAATTTTGTTAGTCCATTATATCCACGTTTCCATGTGCATATACAGGTTTCTGTCATTGATATGGAAGGAAATGTATCAGAAGAAAGTGCTTCAATAGAAACAATACCTGCTGTTGAAAATAAAGTTCTTCTAAACTTTGATGTAGATTTAGCAAAGTGTTTAGATCTAATTACCTCTGATACATAATCAGATCTTTTCATTGCATCTAAGTAAAAAATTGTATCTAAAGTTTTTGCACATCCACCTGTGGTTGCACCTGTTACTGTAGATGTATCTGTATATGGTGGATTACCAACTACTACACTGAACTGCATATAACAACGTAAATTGGGTGCGAGAAAACAAAACGTACACGAGGTAGTTTGTTTTCCCTGCATACATTATAGCATAAAAAAACCCCCTGTAAAGGGGGTTGTGACACTTCTTAAACTGTCTTAGACCTTCTCATTCTTGTCTTACTTTCGGTGTATTCTACAGGTGCCCATTCAACTTCTTTTGGTTTGAGTTTTCTTGATTTAGCACTCTCTCTTTTTACAAAGGTATTAGACTCTTCCTTGACATGTTTTGCAAGGGATTGTCCACTATTTAATTTTTTCTCAACCTTTGGTGGTTCAAACTGTTTTAGATAACCTTTTCTACTAAAAAGTTTATTATTATCTACAGCATCTTCAGAGGTTATTGGTTCATCAGTCATCGTATACTCGACATTCAAATGCGTCTGGATGATTATCACAATAGATTTCTAAATGCTTATCTTCATGTCTGGTGTGCCAATCATTGATCTTACCATCATTTGGTATTACTTCTTCTTCAGAATGATCATGAAATGCTTCATTGTGCAGTTCTAAATCTGATTCAGAATATTCAAGCATACCATGATTTATATGTTCTTTATGATCTTTAGGGTTGATGTAAACTTCGTGGTTTAAATCGTGATCGGGGATTTTAGTAGTCATAATAGTTTCTAAACTCCTATATTACTATTTATATGATGTCTTTATTAAAAAATGTTCCAAACATACCACTATCGCCATCTTTACGATTTTCTATTTTATCAATCATTTCACTAGCATCTATGATATTTTCAATATTTGCCATCATATCTGCAATATGTTTACTGACAAATGGTTTCTCTTGTCTTGCTGAAAATGCAAGTGCATTTCTTAAATTTTCTTGTGCGTCTCTCAACGATGTTTTAACTGTGTCTGATAATGCCATTGTTAATACCTCCTAGGGTGTGTATTCATAACCATACTTTTGAAGATATTCTTCAAATAATTCATCTGGGACTCTACCTTCCCAATAATCTTTTTCTGTATAAGTTTGTTTTAACTTATGTTCAGTTTTAGGTTCATTGCTGATCCATTCTGACTGCTTGCTCAAAAACATTTTGTAATTCTCTTGATGTTAAATTATTTAACCAACTCCATTCTGGGTCTTTTTTGTCCCATTCTGCAGTAAAAGAACCATCATCATTTCTGTTAATTTTCAAAGAGTCTTTCATCTTGGTATGCGATCAAAGATTGCTCTAAAAACAATCTGAAAAAATGATTTTGCTGCGTTACCTTTCAACTCATCAAACATATACATATTCAATCTGAATGCATAATTTGCTTCTGTAATTATAGCATTCTTTTCTGATACTGTAAGTGGTAACTCATCTAATACACTGCGGTATTTTTCTTTATATGTTTTGGCATCATCAATATTTTCAAACTCATAAAAGTCTAAACCAGCTTTCTCTAAGTTCATTGCTTTCTTTGCAATGTTCTTTAATATTTGTCCTCCTGACAAATCTCCCAAGTATCTTGTATAATGATGACCAACTAATAATTCTGGTTCATCTTCAGCAACTTCACGAATACGATTAACATATTGTTTACATGCTTGACTTGGTTCTATTTTAGTTCTCCAATCAAGACCATAGTAATATAGTAAATCTTTTTCTAATGCTATCAATCTCTCTAATTCTGGAAAATATAAACTACCAACTATAGGGTGTGTTCTTAACCCATATACTTCCTCCTCTAATGCCTTATAAACGAAGTAGAGATCCGATACTAAGCATTTGTAATTGTCTGGACTTACAACCCCACGTAAAAATGATTTAACAAAAGCAGTGTTTTCTGCTGCTGTATGTGATTTCTTTGTTCCTACTTTTAATTCTTTTGCAAAATTAGTCATTTGGTTCTTTTTTAAGTTCTTTTCGGATCATTCTTGCGTACAAAACATCTTCTTTTGTATACAATTTACGATTCTTTTTTGCGATCTTAATGATCCTTTTAGCTGCTTTTCTGTCCTCCAAAACGGTATCCTCTAAGGGTGTAAGTTAAGTATTTATATCATTTTGCCTTATTGATCCCGAAACTGAGAAACTTTCTGATGCTTTTCTTACCCTAAATTTAGGATTTAATTGGAGTAATTGTTCATGTTCTGTTAGTTTATGTTTTACATAAATCATATCATCTTGAAGTGCATCTACCTTCTGATTTAAAGCTTGAATTAACTCTTCTACCATATACATTTCTTCTGTATGTGGATCTTTAACTCTTACTTCAAACCTTTCTTCAGGTGTCAATCTATTACGATATGGGTACAACCAATCAGCAATTTCGTCTGCGACCATCCACGCGAACTCTCTAATGTTAAACAGAATCTTTTTCATAATCTCCTGCAAATCCCACTGAGAAACTACTCTTACTACTCTTCTGAGAATTAACTTCATCGCAGATAGTATTAACCACTCTTATAATGTCTTCGGTATCTCCTTCCATATTTTGTTTGACATAGTCATACTTTAAGAAGAAATCATCAGCAACATTTTTAAACTCTTCTTGAGTTATGTTGTTCTTCATAGTTTTATCCACCTCTGATTGTTAAGTGTCCAGTTAGTAACCTCTGCTATGCGTTCACGAACTGATTTAGCAGGTGTCCAACCGAGTTCTCTCATCTTACCACCATCTAATGCATATCGCAAGTCATGTCCTGGTCTGGAAGAATGGAAATCAACCAACTCATACTTAAGTTCCTTACCCTGTGCATCAGCAATGATCTGTGCTAACTCAAGATTGTTTAATTCTTCTGATCCCACAATATTAAACTTAGGGCACTTTGCATTTCCCCAAGTGGGTTCAAATGTCCCTTTGTATTGTAGTAAAAAATATACTGCTGATGAAACATCTTCAGCGTGTATATAATGTCTTGAGCCAGGAATTGTTCTGGTCTTGTCACTGTGTATTGTTATGACTTCTCCATCCCTTGCTCTCTTAATACACATAGGAATAAACTTCTCTGGGTGTTGTCTTTCCCCAAACACATTCATTGTATGTGTGATGTATATTGGAAGTTTATATGTATTCTCATATGCTACTGCTAACTCTTCTGCACCTGCCTTAGTCGCACTGTATGGGTTAGTTGAATTATATCTATCATTCTCTTTATACTTGATACCGTTAGGAGCAGGACCAAACACTTCATCTGTGCTAAAATAAACAAATCTTTCAAGATTGTCTTGTTTTCTTGCAAACTCTAAAATATTAGCAGTTCCCACAACATTATCCATAATAAACTCCATAGGATAATCTATACTTCGATCTACATGAGATCCTGCTGCTAAATGTAGAATGTAATCTACCTGTCCAATTTCACTACAGACTAATGGATTAAGTTCTGCCTTGAGATCATGGTGTACGATCTTTACACGTTTCCTAATTTCGGGATCAAAGGATAACATAATATCGTGCAGACGATTAAGATTACCACTATAATCTAATCTATCAAGAGTAATGATTTCCCAATCAGTATATTTTAGTAGGTAACTGATTGTATGGTGTGCAATAAAACCTGCTCCACCTGTAATAAGTGCTTTTGTCATAATTAGGTAAATGCTTTCGCTAATGCTTTTTCATGTATAAAGAATACTATAGTTAGTCGATCAGTTTTTGGAGAGTTTCCAAAACATCCAGATAGACCATGAATATTATATCCATCATAAGATACTAATCTATTATACACGTTTTCTACGTTAATAAACTGAATGTTACGACTATCCAGAATTGAAGTTCCTGTTAAAGGTGGGGGATCTGGATTTAAGAATATAACCCCTGCACACGATAGGTAATCTTTATGAAATCTATCTGAATAAAAATCATACAACATATCAACTGTGTTTGCAGGACTCCTATGAAAATAAGTTGTAATCATAGGATCTAGCAAAGGAGAATTTGCTACAGATGGTTGCACTAAATCATACATTTCATAATAGTCATTTGGAAAATCCTCCTCCCAACTTGGATATTTCCAATCTTTAAGATTTCTTTCCTCCCATATAAAATTAAATATATCTTTCTCTATTTGTATTAATTCTTCATTACCTAACTTCTTAAATTTTTCTGATCTTAATCCTCTCCATCCTGGTCCTGTTTCAGGTTTATCTGCTATTCGCCATTGCTTGCATCTAATACCAAGTTCCCTTATATGTTCAACATCTGGGAAATAATTATCTTTTATTGTAATGTCAATCATACTCTATCAAATTCAAAAGGTCCATAATCAGATCCCCAGACTTTTTCATTTGTAGTCTTGGAGTATCCAATATCTATTGTAGTATATGTAGTGGTTGTGATTTGAACTCTACTCTGAACATAGGAATCCTTTACTATACAATCGCACCCATACAAACCACCAGAATATGTATTATAATCTATTTGAGAGAATAATAGATCACAACCATTGTTATGACATAAATCATTTGTAGTAATCGTATCCAGATTTTTAAATCCAGTGAATCTGTTTTTTTCTTTGATATCATAGTTTTTTACTTTCATTAGTTCCCCATCCATCACAGGTTCAATAACAAATTGTCGATATGGTCTACCCTGTTCATATGTATATGCCTGTTCTCCATATATCAAATTGTTGCCAATATCTTTATGTATCAATCTGATATGAGCATAGAATGTAGGATTTTGATATGCCTGTCTTCTATTATCAAATGTGCCTATTAATAATTCTCTAAGTCTCTGTATACTCATCCTGTAGACCAAACTTTGATAACATAGAGATCAGTGTGTCATATGGAATCCATGCAGGATCTTCATTCATAAATTGCACTTCTACTTCTTGTACGTTTTTTTGTAAGAATCTGCTGTAAGAAGTTCTTACATTTTTAACAAAAGACACTGGATTATACATCAATAAATTGTTTCTCCAATTATAAAACCCTTAACTAAAAAAGTCAAGGGTTTATGCTTTAATTGCAATTTTTTATTTAAGGTGGATGCTTGTATTTTATCATTTGACTGCTTTAGATAAATGTTTACGTTAAGTTAGAAAACCTCCCTACATATACGTTTACAAATGTGGTCTTTGTCGTCGCAGTCAATTAAGCATTCGTAGTATTCTGTGATTAAATCTTCATGGGGGTCTTGATGTTCTCCCGCCAATTGATTGAAAGGAATTAAGTTATGCATTAATTGTCTCCAAATATAGTTTAATAATAAAGATAGAATTTCAGTGCATCTTGTTACTCCTAATTCTTGAATTATTTAGACAAGAAATGTCTGTATTTACTGATACATTGTCTTTATCTTAACAAAAAGAAATGCCTACGTGATTGTACCTACTCGCCCATAATCATCCATTAATCTTACAATATCATCCTCTCTACACTCTCCAGTTTGAGTCTCAATAATAGTCATTCCTTCATCCCCTGCCCTTGCTCTATGTGGAGATGTTTCCATAACTATATACAAGTCTTCTGGTTTTGCATTGTATTCAGATCCATCAGTAATAACTATCCCACTCCCCTCTGTAACAACCCAGAATTCTTTTCTGTAGTTATGATATTGATAGGAAAAAGAGCAGTTAGGATTAAGATGTAATCTTTTTACTTTATAATTTGGTTCATCCAATAAAACTTCATAATATCCCCATGGTTTAATCACTTTCTCCATACACTATCTCCACTTTGCTAGTGGTTTTGTATTAATGAGTTTCTGTGTTTCAAGTTCATCACTCTCATCTGGGTTAGTATGATATGTCACTTCTTTTAATGTTTTAAGGTATTCTAAAACGTGTTCTCTAATCTCCATCAAGTCTTCATAACATCCTTGATTGTATGCACAACCACGCAAACTATGATCAGGTTTTAATACTGATTCAGTAAACAAGTCTAATGCTCGCTGATATTTTTCAGCAGCTGTTTCCTCTTTATCGATTGAGTTTTGGTCGTGCATTTTTTCCTCCTTTATTTTCTTTTTTGTATTGAGCGATAAAAGTTCTGGCAGAATCTTCATTCCTACATTTCTTTAACCACTCTCCATTATGTATCACGATGACAGCTTTTCCACCACAAGGAATGGCATAAAACCCATCATTTGTTGCAAATCCCATTTTAGCATCTTTATAGAATCTGGCAATAGCCCTTAATTCTTTTTCTTCGGGAGTCATTACTATTTGAATACTGCTGTTGTAGAAACAATAGTTGCATTTGGATTTCTTGCAAGAGCCACCTGCTGTGCGTCAGCATAGTTTGCAGCATTAACTATTTCATTGAATAGTTTTCCTGCTACCATTAATTGTACTTTAACTTTCATAAAAGTCTCCTTTTAATTATATATCCATTATAATGGATATTTTAATCTATTATGTCCATAATGGACACTTTGTAATCTGTCACACGTTTCTGTATTAGTTTACCATACTCTTCATTAAGTTCGCAACCTATGTAATCTCTACCTAATTGCTTTGCTACCATTCCAGTAGTACCTGATCCCATGAAAGGGTCTAAAATTATATCTCCCTTCTCACTCCCTGCTTTAATACATGGTTCAATTAACTCAGGTGGAAATACAGCGAAGTGTGCACCTTTATATGGTTTATTTGTTACTGACCAAACAGACCGTTTGTTTTTTGTAGCATAAGACTTGGATAACCCACTATGAGGAGCCAACCCAGTACCAGGATTATGGTACTTACCTTTTGTGCGGTCTCTTGTCCCCCAATCTTTTGCGGGTTCTTTAATTGCTTCATTGTCATAAAAGTACTTTCTGTTTTTGCTGAATAAAAAGATATATTCATGTGCTTTAGTGCACCTATCCCTTACACTTTCTGGCATAGGATTAGGTTTATGCCAAATGATATCTTGTCTAAGATACCATCCATCTGCTCTCATTGCGAAGGCAAAGAGCCAGGGGATTCCAATAAGGTCTTTTTCTTTGAGTCCTGAGATTCTATTTCCTCTACGAGGACACACATCTGGTAAGTCTTGTTTAGTATTTGAGACACTTTGTTTTGGAAGTCCTTGTCCTTTTCCTGGTCTGTAGTTATAGTAACTATCGCCAAGATTAACCCAACAAGTTCCATCATCTGTGAGCACATTTCGCACCTCCTTGAATACGTTTACTAATTGATCAATATATTCTTCTGGAGTCTCTTCCAATCCGATTTGATCATCTTGTCTTATTGCACCACATTTAGGGCAAACAGTTTTGTATATTGCATCTCCTACCCCTGCCATCTTATCATGATTTTTATGACCAGTAATACAATTACTAGGATTAACTTTTGAGTCTCTCATATGATTGCAATTTGGATCTCCTCCTATCCAAGTAGCAGTTCCATAATCACGTAAACCAAAGTAAGGTGGAGATGTAACACACATCCTTGCAGGTTCATCAAATTGTTTGAGTGTCTCTCGACAATCTCCAAATAAAATTGTGTCTCTCATCTTAGTAAAATAGTGACTTTACTAATTGCTATTGTCATTAAAAAACATAACATAATTACAACATCAAATTGTTTATGTTTGATATAAAATGGCATACAAATTAAATCTGCCACAACGTGCATCATAGCACCATAAAGTGTTGATACATGTAGTATAACAAAGTATGCACAAATAATCAATACCGAACCAGTAATCCTACCAACAACTAATAAATTCATCCGAATAAATGTATATTGTAATGTTTGCGTACTGGTGGATATTTTGGTTTAGGTTTGATCCTAACCACTTTGTATATCTTGAGTAGTGTGTCTGTTTTCATGATCTGATAACTGATGTTGCTGCTTGTCCTTTGTTGAATACAGTATCAACAACTGCTTCAACCTTTCTTGCGGTTGAAATACCAACCTTAGAGTAAACTGGAACACATACAAGTCCATAAACTTTGTCTTCCGCACCCTTACGGATTACTCTACCAATAGTCTGACTAATACCAATGTAATCCATAGATCTCATAAACAATACTGCCTCAAGACCTTTTACATTGATACCCTCTGAGAGGATGCTGTGATGGAGTACAACAAACTTTGTACCATCTACACCCCACTCGTTAAGTGTATTGAAGAACTCTTCTCTACTAACCTTCTTACCATTAACAAAAGCACCTGTCTTAGAAGTAATAAACATCCAGTTGTATCCACGCACTTGTAAATCCATAACAAAAGGAGTTTGAGATATCAAGTTAGTAATCTGTTTTGTAGACTTAGCACATATCAATACTTTGTTCTTCTGAATATTATCAAGAGCATTGATCATTTGATCGCAATCAGCATCTACAACCAACTCATCCTTCTCTAGTATTCTTGTCTTGTATAATGCAACCTTTGGTGGTAAGATATGTCCTTCCTCCACTAACTTAGGTGCAGGTACTTGACAAATAACATTACCAAATATAGCAGGATTGTTCATACCTACCTTAAGAGGTGTAAGAGAATGCTTTGGTGTTGCTGTAAAGAAGTAACAACGACTTGCACATATTGAGAACCACTCAACTGCTTCAATAAAGTTCTTTTGAATACCATTGTGTGCTTCATCAAAATATATTGTATCAATATGAATATGACTCTCTTGTATTCTGTGTAGTGAATGATATGTTGTAAATATAATCTTGTTTCCTCTGGTATGCAAATCCCACATATACACCTCTCTTGCTTTTGTAGATGAGAAGTGTGTGGTCTCTCCTGAGTGAACGTGCATAACAGATACATTATCAATTATCTCTAAGAACTCACTTGATAACTGCTCTGCTAATAGAATACGAGGTGCAACTACAACAATAGTCTTAGGAGCACTCTTGAACTGATATATCGCATCTTCTATCATGCACATTGTTTTACCACCACCAGTAGGAACAATAACCTGTCCCTTAGTGTTAGATTGCATAGCAACTAAAGAATCAATTTGATGTGGACGTAACTGCATAAGTTTCCTGTTGATATACCTATTATAATGGTAAAACTGCTAGACTTCTACTCTTAGAGGACACTTTCTTAGGTGGCACATCTAACTCTTCCATAATTATTTGTTTTGGTAGAAAGTTGTAACAGTAGTAACTACTGCTGAATGTAATCTTATCATTATCTCTACCATCAGGACTTAAAAACTTCATTCTCTTATCAAACATTAGTAATTGTAAATCCTTATCTTTGAATAATTGTTTTGGTGCTGAGTCATTCAACCAAGTATTTGTCATAATCAAAGCAAATGGTTTATCAAATGATAATGCTCTCTCAAAGTATTTTCTTTTATTAGTAAAAGGTGGATTTGATATAATTACATCCCACTTATCAGGTTCATAATCAAAGAAGTTTTGACCTGTCCAAATATGAGATTCTATTACCTTATTAGTCTTTGAGATTTCCCTAACAAAATGACTCTCAAAGGTATCAAAAGGACACCAAACTATTGCATCCTTTGGGATGTACTTGAGTATAGGTGTAACTCCATACAAAGGTGTGTAGCACTCATCATTACTACCAGGTGAGTACATTAATTTTCCACTATCTAATTCTTTCGCCATACTCTTTGATTTCTTTTTGACTAACACTTACACCAATTCTAGGGTCTTTCTTATGTGATGTTCCCTGATCGAATTGTTTTTTGATCTTAGGTAATAGTATATCTAAAACAACGTTACAAGTCAACTTCCATACTTCAGTAATTTTACCATCTTTAAATTTTGCATAGTAATGATTAGGATATTTACCAATTTTATCTTCCTTAATATATTTTTCCTGTTCTTCCCAAGTATCCTGTACACTTATACCATTGTAAGTTCCATTGATATTCTTACCTATGGTAGATTTGTATTCGCATCCACCATCTTCATCTGTAGCATCTTCCCCTGCATAGTCATCTGCAACTCTATGACCTAGTAAACCTGCCATATAGATTTCTCTTGATCTTGCATAAGAGAATGGATCTCCCCATCCCTGTTCTTTACATAGATCATACATCTGTTCATACAGATCGCGATACTTTTCTTCGGGAGTCATAATCATTTTTGTATATGACTATAGTATAGCACAAAAAAACCCCTCTGCAAAGGGGTTGTGCCAGTATATTAATTGTCTTCGTCTATCTTCTCTGAAACTCTTCTCAGTGCATCTTCCCATCCATCCCTATCTTGAGACCATTTATCTAATGGGCAAGACTCCAATACAACTCTAGCCTTGGCAGGTATAAAACATCCGCATTCCGCACACATATCTTTTTTCTTTATCCACATTTCGCATGATTTACAAATCTCATGCCTAGTCTCATAAGTTTCTTTAGATACAACTAAAGAATCAGCACCATTTTTTCTGAGATAATTCATTATATCCCATGAGAAATTAGCAAAATTCTTTGTCTTATCAATAAAAGATGGTTCAGTTGGTTCCATAATATTATATATTATCAAGGTGTGGCAGGAAAATCCCCCTTAATTGTAGTAGAACTAATGGATCCTATTACAGTATAACTTGTTCCTGAAATTGCTTTTCCTGCAGCACCACCATCTCCAGTATTATTAGTATCTGCACCTGCGAGTGCCCACTCTCCACCTGCACCACCTGTTTCACCTGGTTGTCCTTGAGTAGAGTTACAACCATTATCAGGATCAGGTGGTCCACCATTATCTCCTTGTAACGCACCAGACTCATTTCCATACCCTCTTCCAGTACCACCGTCACCACCTTCTCCACCAAGTCCACCAGCTACCTGATATTCATTAAGACAGTCATCATATCTCCACCAACCATTTGTAATGAACCAACAACTTCCCCACCAATTACAAGCTCTTCGTCTACTACATCCAGCTCCAGAGTAACACCCACTTGTTGATACCCATCCAGTTGGGCAATCAGGGCAACTATTACATTCCCGAACAGTCTCATAGTCTTGGCATAATCCAGTAGCACCCTGATCTCCTGTCTTTCCTTTTTCTCCTCCACCTCCTCCACCATAAATTCTTGCAGAAGACCTTACAAGCACAGTTAAATTTTCTCCACCAGTAGAAATGATAGAAAGTGCAGTTCCACCATTCTGTCCAGAGATTGAAACATTACCAGTTTTTCCACCACCTATTCCAGGTCCACCCTTAATTGTACCAGTAATATCAAATAAAAGGTTGTATGCAGGAGACTGTTCAAATGAAGCTGCGGGAGAGAGTGCATTATCAGATCCTATGTCGCCATCTATGAAAATTGTTTTAGTTATAGTTTTGTCTAAATTACTATTCCAACCTAGAGCATCAATATCAAAATAAATATCAGTTCCAGTTTGTGAAATATAATAAAATTTTATACTATTTCTAAATTGAGACAAAGCAACATCACTAACAGAACCTATTGCAGAATTTTCTGTAGCATCTGGGACTATTGGATTTGGACTTTGAGGGTTTGTATCTCTCTTCAACTCTGACATACTAATAGGAGCAACATCAAAAGCAAAGGATTCAGATCCACCAGTCGAAGTTTTCTGAGACTGTGCTCTAAAAGTTCTCCTCAACTCACTAAAAGTTATGGGTCCTGAAGCGAAAAATGGTCCTGCTTTTGATACTGATACAGACATTATATACGATCTTTTTTATTATTTATATTTATTTTTTGATTATAACTGAACCATTTAAAACAGATCTATGGGGAACAGATCTACCTTTACTCTTAACACGTTCCTGTAACTCATGAGTTGACTTACATTCTTCTAACATTTCCTTTGCTTTTGGTAAATTTTTTACAAATTTATTAACAGAGTCTACATCTATCATTTCTAAACCATTACTGACTTGTATGAAACTATCAACGTGCCACTGAGAATCTTTGCTTGAGACTCCAGATGGTATAAATTCAATAGAACATTTTTCTTCGTATGCTTTCATCCAATCAGTTTTATTATCAGTCATATACCTCCAGAAAGGAGAATCTACTCTGTTTGTAGCATAGTGTAGACAAATGAAATTAAAAATATCTACATAACTTTTTTCATTAAAATCATTGTAATTAATCTTATCAAAATCTAAAAACTTAAGAGTAGTATTGTTTTGTATAAAAAATTGCAACTGATTATAAACTATATGAAGTCCTGTGGATTCTAATGGTTCAATAAATCCACTTGCAAGACCAACAGACAAACAATTTCCTATCCAATTTTTCTTGTAGTATCCTGGTTTGTAATGAATTACTCTAGGATCTTCATTTAATTCAACACCATGATTCTTTTTTAACCACTCATTATAATTTTTCTTTGCTTCTTCATCAGTAGTAAACTTAGATGAATATACATAACCAGTTCCATATCTTTTCTTCAATGGAATCTGCCAAGTCCAACCATCTTTTGTTGCCTCTGCCTGTGTATATGAAGGTATGTCTACAAGTTTATGAGGTATTTGTTGTGGGATTGCTCTATCTAATGGAAGATCACCTGTAATATCAACCCAATTAGGGTTTAAATGTTTAAATAAAATACTATTAAATCCAGAAGCATCAACATAGAAATCAGCAGTTACCTCTCCACTGTTTTTAAATATAATACTTTGTATACTTTTACCGTCTGAATTTACTTTCTCTACCACATCATCAATACGATCTATCTCATCTTCAATATCATCTAAAATATATTGTGTTACAATCTGTGTGTCTATATGAAAAGCATGATCATAATAAAAATCGTGACTAGGAACCGTTGTTGTTGGTTTATGGTGTAAAGTTCCCCCATTATAAGTTCCATTTGGAATTGAATATAAAGATTCTGGATAATCAACTCCTGTACCCTCTATGTTACACGCATTAAATCCGTGAAAATATTCTTTACTTCCCGTCCAATTCTTGAAATTTATTCCTAACTTTACCGTGCTTCCAGTATCCTTAATAAAGTCTCCAATTTCAACTTTTAAAAATCTTTTAAGAAAATCTACAAATGCAGGTGTTGTGCTTTCTCCAACACCTATATTCTTTTTCTTACTATCGTAATATACCTCTACCTTTATTCTACCTGCGTAGAATCTTTTGAACATAGCAGCAGCCATCAGTCCAGATGAACCAGACCCAATAATAATAATTTTTTTCATAAATTAGATCAAGATAAAGTCAAACTTGTGCTTCCAATACCTGCAACTGTAAATGTTAATGTAGATCCTACTACACTTATTTGAACTGGAGTTCCAGTTCCACTTGTGAATCCATTTGCAGCAGTTACAATTCCTGTTTGATTAGCAAATCCTACCCACTCATCATCGCAATATGCTTGATGTTCTCCTGCATCTGTATTATAAATTATAGATCCAGTTTGAGTTATAACACCAACTCTTTGAGCAGTTGTTGAATGAGGAGTTCTCATTGCTCTAGAAGAAGTAAGACCTGGACCAGGACCACTTCCTGCTAGTGAGAAGTCAACTGCAGCAAGAGGAACGTGCGTACCTACACCAATTAAACTATTTTCATCGCATAGTAAACCAGAGTTATAAATTCTAACCTGTGTATTAAAGAATCCTGCAGCTTCATAACAAGCAAAAGATTCTGATGTATTTGATTCATATAAGTATGCTATCGAAGTTGTTCCTACACCAACTCCACCAAAACTTGCTTGTCCACCAACTACCAAAGCACCACTAACAGCGTTACTTACATATTCGTTACTTGTATTAATTCCAAGTCTTCCAATTAATCCTGTTTTAGCTCGTGCATCGAAACTAACTTGAGGATCAGCAGTTCCCACACCAACACTGGTTCCTGCACCAATACTGGAATTTACATATACTTTTCCGAAAGTATTAATTCCTGCATTGTTAATCTTAGAAGCAATAACATTTGGTAAATTAAATGTTCCTGCATCAACGGATCCACCTATTTTAAAGTTTCCACCGATAAATGCATTACCTGTGATAGTTGATGTACCAACCACATGTAACTTATGCTGTGGACTTACAACACCTAAACCTAAATCGCCCTGATAGGTTAGGGTCATCATATCCCCATTAGATTGACCATTAACAAAGTTAAAGTTACCTGTTGATAATCCTGCAGGACCTCCGTGAAGAACTAAATTAAAGTCTCCTGTATCGTTATTAACAATATCAAGTGTTTTATCAGCAACACCAAACTTCATTGCTGCAGAACTAGCACCAACACCTACTGATTGTCCTATAGAAAGTATAGAACTATCTCCTTCAGAAACTATTTCTATCTTTGCAACACCAGATGGTTTACGGATCTGAATATCAGAGGTAGGAAGAACTGTTCCTAAACCAATAAACTGTCCGTTATTTGCAAGAATAGTTCCACCAGTACCGACATGGAGTATATCAGTTACTGTGCTTACTCCTATTGTTGAGAAACCTGATTTTATTTCAGATGCATTTAAAATAACTACATCGCCAGATCCAAGATTAAATCCTTCTGTTCCTGTTCCAATTCTTGCGTCTGCTTCCTTATTAACTAATTCAAACCAGTTTCCTGCGTGTGCATACAATGCTTTTCCACTTGCATGAACGTGAGCAAATGCACCGTGATATGTTACTGGAGATGGTAGATCATCATAAGTTGCATACAAGAATGGAATTACATTACTTACTGCTGCACCAACAATTCTACCGTTGGCATCAATACTTCCATCAACTTTTAGTGCATCAACCCCAGATTGAAGTTGACTTACTGTTAATAAAGGTAGTGCTGTACTATCAATAATTGATGTAACACCTGTTATTCTTGCTTCAGGACCTTCAAATGAAAGTTGTCTTGTTGTTATTATACCTGTTGCCTTAATATCTCCTGTTGAATTTATTCCAACACCTGGAGAATCCATATCGTCTGCAGTTCCACCAATTTGAAGGGCATTGTATGGAAGTTCAGTTGCTATACCAACATATCCTGCAGAATATATGCTTGAGAAACCTAAACCTGGATTTACATCAATCCATTGAGATGTAGGTAAATTTACCAACCTACCACCATCTCCAAAGTAAGTAACAACTCCTGTTGTAGAAGTTGCAGTGATGATACCTGAGAGTACAGATGTTATACCAACCTCAACTTGTCCTATAGTTGCTACTCCCGAAACTATAGCACCTTCTTCAATAAACGTAGTTTTTATTGTTGCTACTCCGACAACCTTTGCTGTGCCCCTGACATCCAAAAACTCCCTTGGAACCGATGTACCGATTCCAACCAGACCATTAGGATTTACGATAAAATTGTCGTCATCAACTTGGACACCATTACGAAAATTAAACGACTTCTTATAATTAGGCATCTACTTACACTTTTTAGTTATTTAGTCTTTGTTCTAATGAATCAACTTTTGCGTTGAGTTCTTTGATTGCTTCCACAAGTAGGGGAACAACTCTATCATAATCAACAGCAAGATATCCATTCTTGCGTGTTGTAACTGCTTCTGGTAAAACTTCTTCAAGTTCCTGTGCAATCACACCAACATCTTTACCTGTCTTTCCAGACTTATCATTCCAATCATATGTATTACCACTGATTGATATAACTTTAGCAAGAGGATCATCAATAGGAGTAATGTTATCTTTCAATCTAGCATCAGATGTGTAGAATGCAGTGATATCTCCTTCTACATTTAAGTCTGATGTGATTGTTGTAACTGTACTGATTGAAACACTACTTCCAATTGCAGCACTTATAACAAGATCTCCACCTCTAGTATCAATAGTTGTTGTACCACCAACACCAAGTCTTATTCCATCAATGTATGCAGTTTCAAATGCTTGGTCTTCCTTACCAATGTATGCTCCTTTATCAACGTCAGGAATAATACCTGTCTCAGCAACTATCTCATCGCCAAATGTTGATTTACCAGAGATACCCATACCACCTGTAACAACAAGAGCACCAGTAGTTCTACTTGTTGATGGAGTGGCATCATCTAACTTAAGATTTCCAGTGATTGTTGCTGTGTTTCTAAGTCTAACTTCTCCGTTAAAGGTAACAGGACCATCAAACTGAGATAATACTGTTCCAGATTTACCACCCTCAACTCTTAATCTTTCTTTGATTAATACTTCATCAAATACAACACTTAATCTACCTGCCTCTTGTCCAGTTACAGTGGGAGAAGGAACATCAAATGTTCTCTCTTGTCCAGTTGCAGAACTGGATTTTTTATTACCTATAAAGAAGTCTCCTTCGCTGTTCATACCAGTATAAACAACAACACCTGCAGCTTTCTTCTGAGACTGTGCTAAGAAGGATTCTTGATCTGTTAAGGTTCTTACCTGTACTTGAGGTAGACCAGTAGAGTAGTTACCTGGACCAAAACCAAGATATTCAAATGTATGTCCAGAAGCACGAATAATAGATGGTCGTCTTAATTCAATTGCTCTTGGTTTTATCTTCTTAGCAATTGATTGTGAATCATGAGTTTCTTTTGGAGTTCCAAATACACCACGGATAACATTTAATTCATTAAGATTGGTTCCACTAAATTCTGTGTTAGCAATCCTCATGATCTCATTATCAATTTGGATATAAGATCCAAGTGGGAATTGATTTAGAGTTGCAATACCACAAAGAACATTATCAGTAACAGCGATGACATCGCCAGTTGTAATTGGTGTATGTAAGAAGAACTTATCTCCGTCATATGGAGAGATTCCTCTTGTTCCTAAATTCTCTACTACTCCATCAGAAGCAGCATTATTAGCATCAAAACCATGAGGTAATAGATATGAAGCACTTGATAATGAATCGGATGTTTTAATTGTGAATGTAGTAACACCAACCTTCTCATTAACAACATAAGTTCCTAACTTATTATTATTTGAATCTTTAAATTCAAGTTTAGATCCTGCTGTAAATCCGTGAGCAAAATCAGTAGTGAAGGTTGTAATACCTAAAACTGGTCCTGCGACTGTGTTTACATGAACAGAAGGTCCTAAGTTAAGAGCATACTGTCCTGAATGAATCTCAATATCTCCTGCAGTTATAGCAACTGCAACCTTATTTTTCTCAGGTATTGAAGCAATCTTATAATATCCTTCTCCAGTTGTTCCAATTCCTGTTATCTGAAGAGTATCTCCTATGTTTGTAGAAATACCTGAAGCAGCTATTGTAACTCCTGCACCTGTACCAGAACCTAAAACTGATGGGTCAAAGTCTAATACTTCTCCATCAACATATCCAGATCCCTTAGATATGAAACTTACATCTGTTATAGTTCCACCTGTTCCAACTACTACTTTAGCAGTTGCACCATCCCAAGTTGTAGTTCCATCATTAAGTAGTTTAACATTATAATGTGTCCCTTCATTGTATCCACTACCACCTGAGAATGTACTATATGTGTTTACACCTGAGAATCCGTGCTCTCTATCGAATGTAATAGTTGCAATTCCTGCAGTAGCAGTAGTGAATATTGTTGTAATACCCGTAATTTTCTTACCGATACCAAAATCTTCTACAAATGAATCTAAACTTTCTCTTGTTAAACTTTTTGTAAGATCATTAGATACAACTTCTCCGATTGGAGCTCTCTTTGCAAATGATTTTATAGGACCAGGATTATCATCTGGATTATCCTTATCTAATTCTGGATAAAGGTTAGTAACATTCTGACTATATTTGAATTCATTAAATTCTTCAGATATTGCATTATTAGCATTTAATACGTAACCATGATATACACCATCTTGTACATCCTTAATGTAATCTGCAATTACCTCTGAACGATATACATAATAGTTTCTCTTAGTATCATTCTTTTCAAATCTTGGTAAATTTAAGTTTCTTTGTGTAGTATCGCTGTTGAATATTCCTGGTGTGCGAGTAACACCGTCAACATCAGTTGCTGAATATTCAAATGTATGATCATTTACAATACCAGTTACAGAGAATCTTCCGTTATATCCTGTATTATCTAATCCACCAGTATTAGTTGTACTTCTTACATTGAAGATATTAACTAAATTACCTGTGTTTAATTGGTGTGGAATTTCAGCAGTTACAGTTACAATACCTGCACTTCCTGCAATACATGTACTGATAAATCTTGGGTTTCTATCAAAGTCATGGTCTGTAGCACCAATACTTACTCTTGTTGAATCAGCATCATTTCTAAATGCAGTAGAACTTGATTCTTGTATAATAAATGTTTCAGCAGGTTCTTTCGCATTATCAGCATCTTTTGGAACAACTATTCTAACTTTATATAATTTTTCATCTAAACTTCTAGAATCATCTACTCTTTCAAGGAAAGTATTGTCAGATGTTGCTGTTAAAACAGAAACTCCATTTGTGTTTAACGCACTGTAAATGTCATTTGGATGAGTGGTATGTACGTACCAATTACCAACATTGGAGTCAAACTGAACTGGGTGTCCTACATCTCCTGCTTTCTTGTCAGAAACTCTACTGGTTATTGTTAAATCAGTACCACCATATACAGTAACAGGTGTGTTACTGTCAGCAGCTGCCTTAGAAGATGCTAATTTAATTGTAGTAGAACTTTCTTTTATTACATAATAAATTCTATCGTTAACAACATTTTCTGGAAGATCGCCAGTAGCACTGCTAACTAAAACACTTTCTCCAGTTAATAGATTATGTGTTCCTATAGTGAATATATTGTTACTAGGTCCAGATATTACAGGGAATATTTTATATGCTACATTAGTTCCAAGAGAAGTAGTTCCACTACTAACAGTATTATCTACCATACAGATAGGAGCACTAAAAGTACCAATACCTGCACCTAAGTTTACCTTAAGTGTATCATCTTTCTGTGCACCAACTCTATAACCTTGTGTTAGAATTGGAGGAACATCATCAAAGTTGTTAAATCCAAAGAGATATAATTGACTTGAAATACCAACTGCTGTTGTAAGACCAACATCTAAAGTTTGCCAATCAACATTAGTATTGCCACCCTCTATTGATCTTGGTGTTATGATAGATGTTATATAGAATCTATTATCCTTATCAAACGCAGCTTTTCTAAATCCTTCAGAAGCAAGAGAGAATTGTCCAAAGTTTGAGTTAGAGTTAGTAATAGAAGCATCTCCACCACTAGTGGTTTCAAAATGCTTATTATATCCAATCGCAAACACAGACACAATCTGCATAACAGAATCATTACTGATCTTGATATGTGTAGTATCCCATCCTGTACGATATACAGCTTCAGAATCTAAGTGATATACTTTTGCTTTATCTAATGATGATGAACCAGATGATAATTCTGCACCTGTTTTTTTACTTATAGATCTTCCTTCATAACTTCTTGTTGCTTCATTATATTTTACAAATGCACGATCATCTTTCTGTAGTGATATACCAGTAAACTGGGCAACAACCATAGAACGGAAACCAGATGCTTTTGATCCATCTGCATGCATACCTTGCATACCAAAGACAGATCTCAATGAAATATTGAAGATATAAGGAGAAGCACCAGATACAGTATCAGTTTCAATTGTTACTACCGCACCACTAACATCAGGTAGAGTTAATAAGTTAGGTTGAACATATGGTAACAGATAAGTAAATGTTTTTTCATTAATTATACTCTGTACTTTAGTTGATATATTATAATCGTTTACATTATCAGGAACACCAACACCATCAATCTTAATCGGAGTTCCTTCATTAAATCCATGATCCAATACAGTAGTAACTGTTATGATTGGTCCTGCTGTACCACCACTACCAGATTCAATTCTAGCAATTGATAGTGGATCTGAAGCAAACGCACCTACAATTTCCCATTCTGGTCTTTGCTTTGCGAAAGCATCAGGTTCATCAGGATATTTTTCTGGAATATTTCTTATAGAACTGAACGCATTTGACAGTTTACTATAATACATATCAAGGTCAGTTATATCATAACCAGAAACCTTGTTAACACCATCAGCATATTCAAAACAAGTTAGTTTATGGTGAGAGAAACTTGGTTTTGATCTATTAGTTGTTGAAAAATCAACTGGGTCAGTATATACAGTTCCTAATTCATTTCCATCAAATATTGAAAACTGCCAGAAGTAAGACGTACCAGTAATTCTGAAGAGAGCAGAATATCCCGCATCATCATCTGTTGGGTTTGGAACATATTTTGGTCTTATTTTTGTCTTTCTTAAATCTAATCCAACAAGTGATGTACCACGAGGAACAATTGTACCACCATAAACACTATTGAACTTATATAACTGGTTATCTACCTGATTTAAATCAAAGTTTGAATCTAAATTTAAAGATATTTTTTCGGAAGGTGGAGATTTAGTACCAGATGGAGAGACAACTCTTACACCTAAAGCGGGATCATTAAGGATCGCAAAACCAGGTCTATTATCTACAACGTGCTCGCCTGGAAAAAGCAAAATTGTAGTTTGTTCTATTTTATCGTTATTATTTCCTTTAAGATATGAAAATCTAGCAGACTCTATTAATGCCCTTTGAATCGTTTTAAAAGGTTTAGCAAGAGAATTTCCTTGGTTTTCAATACTATCGGTGGCTTCAAGATCATTCGGATTGACATAAAGAGTCCTTCCGTCCGTGTTCTTGATAAAATTATCTAATTTATTAAGTGGCATTGTCGTACACGACCATGAGATTTCTATGTTTTATTTATGGTAGTAGAAGTTACCCTACTTTCATGATGTAGTACCAAACAACTATTAAAGGTCTGAGTGTGTTTGCATTTCAAACCACTCTTCTTCAGTTTCGGCATATTTTCCCAATACAGATGCTTTTCCATCGGCATCTAAGATACCAATAAGTTCTCCATCTTTTGCTCTGCTGATCATTTCATACTTATTTTGTTGAAATTCTTCAGATGTTATAATGTCCATTTTGGTTACTTGAGTGATAAATCTGCGTATTCAATTTGGTCTGCTTTTAAGTAATCTTTACAGACTTTCAATACACCCATGAATTCATCGGTGGTGTCGCATTCTATTAAGTTTTCTTCTTCTTTGCTACCAACCAATAAAAATGATTTGGCACATAAGTCTATGACCACATGGTCAACGAATTCAGAAGGATCAATCATCCACAACTTAAAAAGTACTATCAGTATATAGCACTATTGGGGTTATGTCAAGGATAATTACAAACCTAAGAGGGATTTTAATTCATCGGTAGTAAGACCGACTTTTTCAAGTTTTTGTGATGCTGTTAAGGTAGCTGCGGTTGAAACAATACTCCAAGCATCAGTAACTCCTATTCCTGCATCAGCACCACCAGTTGCTGTATCCCACGATAAAGCAGTTTGACGTAATACAACAGGTGGTGTAAATGTGGTTACTCCAGTAGGAACTGGTCCCCATGGACTTGAAACTATCACAGCTGCTCCTATAGTTGAAGCATTAACAGAATAATAAGTTCCACTTAGATCATCAATTTGACTCCAAGTTTGAGCACCTTCATCAAAGACTCTAACTTTTCCAAGCACTGCTTCAGGTGGAGCAACTGGAGTAGAGTTTGCGGGTGCATTATAGTATGCAGGATTATTTGGAGCGGATGCTTTTTCAAATGCTCCAGTATATTCCTTATGTTCCTCACCGTAACTATACAGTGGGCAAGTGTTTTCAGATTCTACAGTAACAGTGCGTTCTACACCATCAGCAGTCTTGCAGGTTACGGTTGCCATATCCTTTTACAACAATTATCTAGAAGTTTAATTACACCTATTTATGTTTTTATAATAGGCAGGAAATTTATGTTTCTTGGTCTGGTCTCAGCACCATTGAATCCACCGTTTGAAGCGTTAGGTGCACCACCTTCAACATTTCTAATAAAACTAGCATCATCAGCAGCAGGTCTGTCGTTAATACCACCACTCCAATCTTGGTTTCCAACAGCATGAATTGGTATGTCATGAGTGTGAGTTTGGAATTGATGTTGTTGGTATGTAGCGAATCCTCTACCACTATCTACACCTCTACTATCATCATATCCTCTGATAAATTCTCCACGTAGATCAGGAACATTAAAGTTCTGTCCACTTCCTCCATATTGATATCCAATAGCATTGAATAAATCTTGATATTGTCCACCAGATGGGAAGTTACTTATATTACCATATGATGAACCATCACAGTACAAGAAACCAGAAGGTGGATTTGGATAACTTCCACCTCCCTTGTCACCTGCGTACCACACAATACTACCCGTAACGACACCACCAACAGCACCAGTTCCTTGAATACCCTGAACACCCTGAATACCTTGTATACCCTGTCCACCAACAACACCACTAATACCCTGATTACCTTGAAGACCCTGAATACCTTGAGATCCTATGATGCCCTGTATACCCTGATTACCGTCACCAGTTTGTCCTTGAACACCTAAGACTCCTTGTATACCCTGAATACCCTGAATACCTTGAACACCCTGATTACCATCTGGACCTTGAAGACCTAAGATTCCTTGTATACCTTGTATACCCTGAGAACCTACACCATTATCTCCCTGAATACCTTGCTGTCCCTGAATACCTTGAATACCCTGTCTACCTTGTGCACCATCAGCACCATTGTTTCCTTGTAAACCCTGAATACCCTGAATACCCTGTTCTCCTTGAATACCCTGAATACCTTGGAATCCTTGGATACCTTGTAGACCCTGATTACCTTGTATACCTTGGAAACCTTGAGGACCGAAATCTCCTTGAACACCCTGAACACCTTGAGCACCAGCCCCTTGAATTCCTTGGATACCTTGAATACCTTGGTCACCTTGTGCACCAGTTGTACCTTGAAGACCTTGAAGACCTTGATTACCCTGAATACCCTGAACACCCTGAATACCTTGATAACCTTGTCTACCCTGAATACCTTGTGTACCTTGTCTTCCTTGGATACCTTGGATACCTTGGATACCTTGAGATGCTTGGTTTCCCTGTGCACCAGAGATACCTTGTATACCTTGATTACCAAATGTACCTTGGCGACCTTGCACTCCTTGTCTACCTTGATTACCTTGTCTACCTTGAGTTCCTTGAATACCTTGAATACCCTGAATACCTTGGCGACCCTGAACACCCTGAACACCTGCAGCACCTATTCCTTGTAAACCTTGTATACCTTGTGCACCTCTGATACCCTGTTGTCCAGTAGTACCCTGTGCAGCTTGGGTTCCTTGTGTACCCTGAATACCTTGTCTACCCTGAATACCCTGAAGACCTTGGAAAGTAGCATCTTCAATACTAATCTTTCTAACATTATCTTGATCAGCATCATATACTAGAAGTAAATCAGTCTGACCATCAGCACTTGTGGTTAATACTTGATCTGTTATTGCTCTCTTACTTACTCTACCATCAAAAACTGTTGAAGTAGATATACCTGAAACAAATGATCCACCCTCGACAGTCAGATCTGAAGTGGAAACTCCACTACCAATTACAACTCCTGTAGTAAAAGTTGAAACTCCTATGAAACTTGAAACTCCTGTTACAGTTAAATCTTTTGCCTCTAAAGTTCCATCAACAAATTTTGAATCTCCTTGAACTTCAAATAAAACTTCTGGAAACTGAGTTCCTATTCCTACTCTATTATTAATATAATCAAACCAGAAGTTATCCGCACCGCCAACAGTCGCTGCAGGAGTATGGTATTGCATTTGTCCGATTGTTCCACCTGCACCAGAGGTAACAGCATTTGCAGTTTGCCATTCCATGCCACCAGTAGCAGTCTTAATTAAAAGTTCTCCTGTTGATCCTGTCCCATCACTAGAATCAATGATAGCACCTGAAATTTTTACATTACCTGCGATATCTAATTCATATCTTGGAATAACACTACCAATACCAATGTAACCATTAGTCTTACTTGCTAAGATAGTTCCACCAACACCTATATGAAATACATCTGTTGCAGTCGCAATTCCTGAACTATTAACTAATAGATATGGAGTTCCTGCAAAAGTTCCATCATCGTTGAATATTACATTACTAGCATTACCAGGTGGAGATATTGTAATCGTAGATATAGATCCAAAATCATTTGCACTTGCTTGAATTATATTACCTACAAAATTAAGTTTGTTAATACTATTACCAGTACCAACTAATCCACCCTCATCAAATATTGATATACCTGTTGTTAATATTCCTGAAGGAGCAACTTGCCAATAACGATCATATTGTCCACCATTTTCTACAGTAACTAATTGATAGTATTCATCTCTTAAAGGAAGTGTTTTTTCTCCAACAAATCCTAAATTTGGTTCTGTCTCTTCAGGTGAAAGGTAAACATGACGATCAGTACTTAAACCAGTTAATGGTGTAAGTTTTCTTCTACCACTTAAAAACCTTTCCTTATTTCCCATATTATGTTGTACTGTTCTCTAGGATACTTGCAAGAAATTCCATTTGTAATGGTGCAACTAATCCACCAGCCTGAGCACCGATTTGAAGAGTTACTGTGTTTAATGTAGTAGCACCTACAGCAACTGAAGTATTATATGCAGGATCTTTATCTTTTCTTGGATAATATTTTGTAACTGTATTGTTATCTTTATCGCAGGTAAATCCTAAAGAATCAGTCGCTATCTTAACATTTTTTCCAACCATCAATTTATGAGATCCAATAGTTACTACTAAATCTCCATTCGCAGGATTATATGTTGCATCTGTTGGTGTATGATATACGATACTTGATATACCAACATTGACTGTAATAGTATCTGATGTGGTTGATTGAATAGGAATTGAGGTATCATAATATGGATCAGTTGTTCTTGGATATGCATGTTCTGATCCATGATTATCCATATCACAAGTGAAGACTAGAGAGTTTGTAGCAATCTTAATTGATTCTCCACCTTTCTTCATATCTCCAACAGCATTAACCCATGTATGTGGAGATATGTCAGTGGAAGGATAACCATTAGGTCCTAATACCTGAACTTCAAATGTATTTGTAGTTACGTTAGATATAGGCAACCATCTATTATATGCATAATCATTAACTCTTGGATATGCTTTTGTACTATTACTTCCAACAGACTGACCTACGTTGATTGTAAATGCTGTTGTTGATGTAACAGTCACAGCAGTGGTTAATCCTGCAATAGGATCAGTCGAACGGGGATAAGGATGGGTTGTTTGATGATTATCTGCATCGCAAGTAAATATTATTGAATCATTATCAAGTGTAATTGTATCATTGGTTGACATTCCGTGGGCAGAAGCAAATGATAATGTGAGAAGACCTGTTGAAGGAACATAGGTTGCTCCGTTAGGAGTCTTTTGATTTCCAGACTCTGCACCACTCTGAACATTAACTGCATTAGAAGTTGCTGATGTGAATGTATGAATTCCATTACCATAAGTGCAACTAAATCTCAAAGATTCTGCATCAAATTTTACTCTCTCCCCTGCAGAGAATTGATGATCAGCAATAGTAACAGTCATAATCCCCGTAACAGGACTGTAATCTGCACTTTGTACTGTTGTTGTTACTCCACTCTTCAAACTATGAGCACCAATATTAAGAGTTAACTGTCCTGTCGATGGTGTATAAGATGCGTTTGAAACATTGTAATTAACAATAGTTGAAACCCCTACGTTTACAGTGAATGTATCAGTTGTAAATGTTGTAATTCCTAAATTAAATGCATTATATTTTGGATCACTTCTTCTTGGATATGCGTGGTCTGTTGTGCCACCATCCATTGTACATTTAAAAGTAATACCATCAGTAATAATTCCGACTGTATTTGCAGTCGTTAAACCATGGGATGCTTTTGTAATTACCAAGTTTCCATTTGATGCATCATAAGTAGCTCCCGTAGGAGTAACGTTGCCCGCACCAGTAACTTTTACTGCTCCTGTTTTTGCACTTACAAATGTATGTGAATAGTCGCCACCCTGTATGACTGCACCAGCTGTTGCACGTACAAACTTATGAGTGTAATTTCCACCAGCTATTATTGAACTGGTTGCTGCACTAACAAATGTATGAACAGAATTACCAACATAAGTATGTGGATATCCAATAGCACCACCAATATTAGCAGAGAATGTTTTTGATATACCTACATCATTAACAATCGTATCAACAACATATGACTGTTGTGGATCTGGGAAGAAGTTAGTAGTAATACCTGTACCGCTAGGACATTTGAATTCTAATCCAGCTAAAGTTATTTCCTGTCCAACAGGAAAATTATGTGGTGTTAAAGTTGTGACTGTTACAATACCACTTGGTTCATCATAGACTGCACCTGTAACTGATACTATACCAGTTTGTTTTGCATCAACGTATATTTCATCTACTTTTATTGCATCCTTTTCCAATACTAAACGACCATCAATAAGAACGACTGCATCATTTGGTGGTATTTGTATATCTCTTATAATACGAGTATCTCTAAAATTTCCTGTGCTTCTTGAAGTTCTTCTGTGCCAGAATGTTACTGCAGGATATGTCGCTGCAATACCAACGTTTGATACTTGAGCAAACAAAAGGATTGAGGAAACTCCCGTAGGAACCTCATAAAGTTTCTGCGGACCTGGTGCTACAGGAACTGCAACTGTTAAAAACTTATTTACTGGTGCGACTGCCATATTATCTCAATGCTAGTATTAATGGTGTAACTTCTGCTTGGATTGCCCGACTAAAATCTCTACCTCTGATGGTTGAAGTTGTTTGGTCAATTGTGATACCTTCACCTATTTTGAAGTTACCAGCTTGGTCGGTACTTGTAAATGGTATTTGAGCACCATTAGTAGCAACAACCTCATTTTCAGGAATGGGAACTCCACCCTGAAAGGGGTTCGCTCTATTTATATTTACACCTGTACCGACATATTCAAAGGAGTGTGAGCTGGTTAATATTCTACTGATTCTAAACATTTCAGCAGTCACACCAACTCCAATACTATAAGGTATAAACTGATCAAGAGTTACTGTTGTAAGACCAACAGTTGGTGTAGGTTCTGTTGCTTCAGAAACAGTAAAGTATATTGGTTCTGTTACAGCAGTTGCTATTCCTCCTCCACCACCACCGATTGAAATTACTAATTCTTCATTAGGTAGATAGTTCCTACCTTCATTAGTAACATCAATTGAAGTTATCGTTCCTGCAGTAGAAACGTTTGCACTTGCTTCAGCAGTAATTCCTTCAGGTCCGCCAGGAGATGAAATTGTAACTGCAGGTGGTGCTGCCTGACTATATCCACTACCACCATCGAGCATATCAATTTTTCTCAAAGATCTTAGAGGTGCAGTAAGTATTCCTGTAGCAGTTGTATCATCATAATCTGAAAGATTAATCTTAAAGAATAATGCTTGTCCATTATATGGTCTTCTATAATTACCTATAGTATCTGCAACTCCTGTTAGAGTTGTTGTATCAGAATCTCCTCCGACTGTTGCTACTGTTGTTATACCCGTAAAATCAATTCTACCGACACCATCAGCAACTAATCCAAAGTTACCAAAGGAAGAGTTTGAGTTTGTTAAATCGCAAGATCCACCAGTATTACAGAATATAGCAATATCGCTATTGATAGTGAATATAGAAACTAACTGTGCATAAGCATTGTTAGTAATCGAAACACCAATACCGTTTTCATTATATTGAGTAAATGAATCGCAAACCATAGATTTCAGATCTTGTCCTGGATTTACTGCTCCAGTAAATGCTGATCCTACATGATCTCCATCAATCTTCATACCGATACTATCAGTAATAAAGTTTGTACAGTTTCTAATATAAGGAGATCTCCATCTACCACTAGGACCTTCATTAGCAGGACCAATATCTAAACATCCTGATCTTGCACTGCCAACTCCTGCAGGGGGAGGGAATGCTACACAACCACCAGTAATTTTTATTGGTGCCAAATTATCTAATGGATCTTGACTGTATGCAAAGTTTAGATTTTCAACAAGACACCCTCTTCTAACATAGAAGATGTCATCATCATTCTGCGGATATATTGTAACCAAACGAAGGTCTTGTCCAGTTACACTAACATCAGTCCTTAAACCAATTGGATTATTTTCTGAATATACACCAGATCTTACGTAAATTGTATCTCCTTGTTGTGCAACAGCAGCTGCACCACCAATAGTTAACTTTGCGTCTCCCTCTGTTCTACCACTATTAGCATCGTTTCCAAACTTAGAAACATAAATTATATTTTTAGAATCTCCACCTCTTGGTGCCCAAACTACTTTGCTATCTGGGTAAGTTACTGTTGGTGCAGCAGTAGTTCCTATACCAATAATTGAACTGGTAATTCCAATAAGAGTATTAATTGCAGAGTATACGTTTGCACATCCCTCTGGATCATGATTACTATTTCTAGCAGAATCTGGTAATACTGTTTGATCAATTACTTGTGCAGAGAATAATGAATATGAATCAGTTCTAGTGTCTGGTAATCTTGTTAGACCTACACCAACAGTTACAATTCCAACTAATGATGTTATGGATGCAACTTGATCAATACGGGTTGCAGGAGATCCTATTGTTCTCTGAGTGAATATGTTAAGTGTGCCAGTTACTTTCGCAACAGTATTATTTCTTATAACATCATTTACAATCGCAAGCATTTGATTGTAACCATACAATACTTCAGTTTCCTCTCCTGCTACAAATCTTCCATCAACATAATATCTGGTAGCATCATAAACTCTATCATTACCACTGAATGATAGATTATACATTACAGCATCTAATATTTGTTTTACATCATCAACACAAGCTTGAGATCCACCAGTAATATTATGAGATGGATATGTTGCTAATATTCTGTCTACTGTTTCTGTAGCAATAAAATCTTTATTAAGTTCAATCAATCTTGAACATAGAGCATACTCAGTATTGATTGCAGGTATTTGATATGATCTTGGATATGGAGCATTATTAATAACATACTTTGCTACATTAGAGGCATAATCGACTGCAGTTGAAGTTGCATCTTTAATTGAATATCCATTAGTGTCTGTACCAGTGATATGCAATAAAGTATTTCCATTATAATAAGATAATCCTGCACCAACACTCTGTTCATTACCACCTCTTGTTATATCGTTTGCAACAGAATATAAAATTGATTTTATGTCATCTCTACAGTTTCTATAATTAGATGTTGTTAAAGAAAAACTAGGGGTTAAATACTCGGTGCTTGTAATAAATCCGACTGATTCTGCAGCAATAAAATCAGCATTTTGTCTGAGTAACGCAGCTGCATCAAAGAATCTAGGTGCTATCAGTCCAGTTGTACCAACACCAACTGATGCAAAGACTGATTTAGGAACTCTTACACTTTCACCAGTAGTAGTTGAATTGAATCCAACATTATTATCAGAATCATATACTGCACCTTGGTTAAAGAATACATCTTTATTATTAAATTCAATATCTCTTGATGGTTGATTAGTTCCAAAACCAACAGATCCTATACCAGTGGTTGTAATAACTGAACCATCAGGACCTACTTTTAATGTTCCTTCAAGAGTTGAGTCTCCATCCACATTCATTGCAGAATCGAAATCAACATCATTGTAGACATTTAACTGATCCTGAAGGACTGTGTTGTTTGAAACATTTAAAGTATTTTGAAGAATGGTAGCACCACCAACAGTAAGTTTTGCTTCTAGTAATGCATCATCTTCTATTGTTACCTTGTCTTTGAAAGTTGAAGCAGCACCAACTTCCATTGTGCCATATATGGTTGCTGAAGTTCCAACTTGTATATTTTCTGTAATTGATGCACCTGCACCAACATCAAGTCTGTTCTCTAATGTAGATACACCTACAACTCTTAAAGATCCAGCTATGGTAGTAGCAGATCCAACAAATAATTGTCTTTCAAGTAGTGTTTGTCCTTCAACGAATAATTCATTTTCAAATGTTACGACTCCATTTTCAGTTACAGTTAAATCATCCTCTATGGTTGTTATACCTGTTACTTTAAATCTAGAATCTACAGTAGAACCTGCACCTGTTGCAAGAAATCCGTCAGTAAATTCTGCCCTCTGGAAGAAACTGGAGAAACCTAATACAATAATATCTCCTTGGAATCTGGATACACCTTTAACATGAAGATGATTTTGTGGTAGTGTAAGTCCAATACCAATATATGAGTTAGTTACAAGTCCCGCAGGTCTCTTTTCCCAAAAAGTTCTAATCGCAATATCTGCAATGTTAGGATTATTTGGGTTTACAGAACCTTCTACTAATTCTTTTAGAGATCCACCACCACTGGTAATCAAGTTTAAACCACGGAATGAAGAAGTACCTACAAGAGTCTCTTCGTTGTAAACAAATATACCTTCACTGAATGAAGGTTCAAATTCTACCCATTTTACACCTTGAGCATCTTTTGTTAGGAATGCTCCTAAAACACCAGGATTATTAGTTGAGTCATATAAGTTGGCACTCAATCTCATGTCGCCAACAACATCCAATCTTCTTGTTGGGAATAATGTTCCTAATCCTAATCTGCCATCGCTTTCTCTTATTATTAAACTTGCACCCTCTGGGTTTCCGTCTTCGCCACCAACTCTAAAAACATCAGTAACAGTTAATATTCCTACCTGTAAGTTTTCTAATTCTTGATCAAAATTTACCGCACCTTTAAATGTACTAATACCATTAAAGATAGCATTACCTGATACATTAAGATCTCCAAATTCATTATCATCTCCATCAAAATCATAATATAATTTACCAAAAACATAAACGTCTTTATAGAACTTTGCGTCCTCGTTTTGTATCGTTGGTTTTCCAATTATAGTTAGATCTTCTCTCTGTTCTTCCATCAGATATTAAGACCTCCTATTATATTTTTAATAGAATTTTGACTTAGTTGACCTTTTAGTTGATCTTGAAGTGCATTTGTGTCAATCTTAGATCCAACGTCTTTTAATCCACCAAGTTGATCTTTGAGTTGTCCTTCAAATTGACCCTTAAATGTATTTGTTGCATCTGCAATTTCTGGCAATGCTTTACCTAACGCATCTTCCAAGAAGTCACCACCAACAAAACTTCCTGCAAAAGCATTTTTAGCAAAGTCTATACCCATTGATCTTGGAAGATTACCTAACTTAGCAGATACAGTAGCTTTTAATCCAGCTATATCTACCTTTCCACCTCTAGCATTTAAGTTTATATTTTTTCCTCTAAGATCAATATCATTATCTGCCTCTAGGAGAATATTTTGTGCTTTGATTGTAACTGATCCATTTTCATTTGCAATAATACTTACTCCTCCCTTTAAAGCAGTTATAGTTATATCATCATCTTTTTCATTTCCATCTCCACCCGCAGCGATTTCTAGTTTTTTATCGCTATGAAGATGTAATGTTCCATCAGTTGTTTGGAACAAACTTGATTTATCTCCATCTTTGTCAGTTGCACCATATATCATCCATGAACAAGTTCCTCCATTTCCCATCTGGGGATTATCAGTATCAATTCTGAAAGTAGGACCGCAAGATATAAACTTTCTTTTATCCCATTCTTGTGCTTCTAATGGTCTACTCATTAGTATCCCCCTCCATATCCACCGCCACCTGACGATCCACCACCTGATCCCGAAGACCCGCCACCACTAGGAGGATTATTAGAAGGAGGAGTGTAACTCTGTCCAGACGTTTGTTGGCTTGATGTATCAGTTGTTCCAGTTTGAGTAGTATTACTTGTGTTAGTTTGGGTTGTGGAGTCGGGAACATTTGCTTGTATTGATGGTGGAGATACTGTCATTGTAGATGCAACACTGACTGCTGTTCCAAAACTTTGTTCTGGAGTATCATATATGATTTCATGAGGTGCGGTTGTGTGTGCGATACCAACCATCTTTACACCTCTTGTTGGATGAATATGATAAGGACCGTAGTATGGTTTTCCTTTTACATAACCAACTAAATTATTCTCTTCTGGATCAATACAGTCAATAACTTGTTTGATTTCTGCTGTTGGTTCAGGAGTTCCTAGAATTGGTCTAATTTGAGCACCTGACCCAGTATTACTATTAATAGTAATCTTCGGTAGAAGAGGAGTTATATTGATATTTAGTGGTTTAACAGAGACTACACCACCCTTATCAATAACGAGTTTGTACTCGTTTCCAAACTGATCAGTTGCTGTGTCATCTGGTAAGTATCCTGAACCTGCATTATCAACCGCAGCATCAACAACACCGTAATCCTCTGGTTCTCCTGGTGGATATCCTTCCCCTTCAGATACAACATAAAGACCTACAACTTCTCCTTTTTTAATTAATGCTCTACCAATTGCACCATATCCTTGCTTGCAATCATCAACAATCTCAACAAAAGGAGGGAACTCATATCCTGTGCCAGGTTTAGTAACTCTAAGACCAATAACACTTGCAGTGGTATCTGGTTCTGCTATCTCACCACTCAATAATCCCATGAGAACTTCTCCTGCAGCTCCAAATCCATTTCCACCAAATATTCTAACTTTTGGTTTACCACAATTTCCAGTTGATTTTAATCCACCAAAACATTCTGATGCAGGGTCACTAAAATCTGTAGCAAAGTTTGGAATACCTAAACCCCTATCTAAAGAACCCGCAAGTCCTTCTGCTTTTTGAACAAAACTGTTCGCAGAATCTAATATACTCTCTGCACTAGTTGCAAATTCTGATATTCCTCCTCCTATTGAGAATGATGAGGATTTGCCTGTACACTTATCAAAACCTTGTCCACAATCAAGTATTGCACCTGGACCACTGAGCATATCTACTTTACTTCTAATACTATCTGTAATGTTATATCCTTTGGATAATACTTTACTTATACTTCCAAGAGGACCTGCTAAAGTATCGCCAATACTATCAACTATACCATTTAAAAGTGATCCTGTGAATTGATCTGCCATACATTGTGGAAATCCAAGAACTTCATCAAATGAATCTGTCATAGATCTCAACATTGTTTCAACAGTTCCTGCTAAAGCAGCAGTAACATTACCTGCCATACATGGAAGTGCTTTCTGAAGTCCGCCAACTGGACCAACCATTGCTTTTTGTGCTGCCACACCTGCTAAATGTGCTGCTACAGGGTTTTGAGATACTGCTAACACCTGATTAAAGACAGTGTCATATAATACCTTTAATCCTGTTTGCACCTGTCCCGTTAATTCTCCAACAACATTTTCACTAATATCTCCAACTAAACCATTAACACCTGTTGTGATAGTTTTACTTGTGCTTTTTATCAATTGATCTATCTTATCAACTTGTCCTTCTCCCATCTCTGAAAGTTTTTTGAAATCTTCTATAAAATTATTAACACTTGACTGTACTTTAGTTGTACTACTATCTGTGCAAGCACTACCTTTGGTGACTGCTTTGCCAATATTATTACTTATGGTTACATTATCATTTTTCTTTGCATTTTCCTTTGTTGTAGCGACTGGAGATTTTTGACTATCAATTGTTTCTTGATTTGATTCATCTACTTTAATTGCTTGATTCTGTTCATACTGTTCTTTTGGTATCTCAGCAGTATAACCTGTGAATGGTTTAAACGCACCACTATAAGCTGCAAATGCATCGCTAGATGCTTTTGTTCTACCAAAACTTGCAATGATTGCAGGAACTTGGGCATCGTCACCATCTAAGAAGAATCCTAATACAATTTCTCCAGGTTCAATATATATTGACTGTGCAGAATTCTTTGCTCCAGTCCCTGCAGTTGGAGGTAACAATACGATTGCTAAAGGTAAATCTACATCTGGTAACTTTTTCTCATCAGGATGATAACCCATTATCCTGACTCTTCTCTTAAGACCCCAGTTGTCGTTAACGTCCCAATCTACTTTATGGTTAGGAGCTGGAGGAACTTGTCCTATCCACCATCTAAAACCATCTTTTCCAAGAAAATTTGTTTTTATATTATTTGAATCATCCATTATTCTTCATCCTGTTGCTGTTGTTGTTCCCTATCAGGATTATCTCCTGCAAAATCTTTCAGAACTTTCATAACTGTGTATGATTTTTCTACATCATAATGATGACATAACTCTTTGATTAAATAAACACCAGACTGCTTACTATCTATAGCATCTGCACCTGTTGTTGCTGTAGACATTGGAGGAAATTCACATTCAATGCACATTCCTGCCTCTAAATTTGAATTAAGAGGTATAGTTATATCTAATACGTTTGTAAATAATGTATTATATCTTGTAACAGATTGCATTTGAAATTTCAATGGATCAGATCTTTTAAGATGATTTGTATCTTTCCTTGCTAATACCCCAATATCAACTATTCCAGTCAATGATCTAGTTGCAGTATCTTCGATAGTATCTTCGGAACCTGTTTTGTTATCAGGATCAAGTTTTAGTGGATACCTCGTAGGATCTTCAGAACCCATCAAAGACATATTATCTTTTTTTATCTCATCTTTTCTTTTATATTGAAGAGTTTCAAATTCAAAGTTAAATGGATTAAAATACATGCCAGTGCTTGAATAAGTTCCTAATTTTAAATTTTTTACAATATCATTATTTTGTTGTATGGAAAATTTCAATATTTTAAAATCAGTATTTACGGGTCTATCATTTTCATCAAATCCTTGTGTTGCTTCTCCATAGTAAAATGGTGGTGCTTTTAATTTTTCACCAGAATTACTTGTAAGTTTATAAGTTTCTTGTCTCATCAAAGTATCAACAGATTTAAATTTATAACCAGTCTTAGTTTGATAAAATAAAAATCCTGCACTTCCACCACCCGTTGAAGCAGAAACAGATTTCTTTGCCAACCACACTATTGTAGGAAATGGTTTTTTTAAATTTCCAATAAATCCATATGAATTAGCTGCCATTTCAACACTAAAACGTTCTTTATCTACACCAAGAGTATCTGTCAATATATTTTCAACACTAGCACCAATATTTTGGTTTGGAGAATATTTTTTATAACATCTAACAGTTTCATTAACTATTGCTTCCCTAGAGGTCAAGTTAAGAGTGAACATTTCTCTCTTTGCATCTCTAACAACACCCGTAACACCAGTTACATACATATAATCTTGTACTTTTTCAGAAAAATCTAATGGGATATTAGTCTCAACATTTGCTCCAATTTTTATCCTACATATTTCTCCACCTCTAATAGGTAAAGCATTATAAAGTGCTTTTAATTTATCATCTGTGCTTTCTGTATCTTCCTCATCTTCTGTAACAACTTGAGCTTCGTTAATCACTAGTACCTTTAAGGTAACACAAGGAGAAAATATATCTTCATAATAATCAACAGCAGCAATAAACGGAGTTAAATCAAAAGGTTTTTCGCCCTCCTTTCTTCTGTCCGAATGTATTAAAAATTCTTCTATTATACACTGATTAGTTGCTGACATGGTTCTTAATTAAGTACCTCCAATGCCTCTTTCTCTCTAAGTAACTTATAGTCACCGCCACTCTTATACACTTTCATAGCGTTAGAATAATTTTTAGAACCAGACCTTGTGTTTGCAAAATCCGATCTTTGTGGTGGAGCAATAACAGTTATTGTTTCTGCAACAGCCTTTGGAGTTATTTTCTCAAGATTGAGTTTATTTTTTCCTTCTATCGTTAATTTTTCGTTCTTCAACTTCTGTTCTGCATTATTAACCTGTTGATTAACCTTACCTACCATATCATTTTGTTTCTTCTCTAAGTTTTCCTCATTACTTGTACTTGAATAGTTTTTTCTATATTTAACTTCACTAGAATCTATACCATATTTTTCAAGAGCAGCACTAATCTCCTTTTTGGTATCATAATCTGAAGGATTTTTCTCAATCTCAGATTTAACCAGATCATACATTCCAAAAGGAATAAGTTCTTTATTATCATCTAATACAACCAACGGATCAACTTTTACACTAGTACCATTACCTGATGTTTCGTCGCCACCCTCTTTTTCCTCTTTATCAGTGTCAGTATCTTTATCTTCTGATTCTTTCTCATCTTCAATCTTTTCTGGATTATCAAATGTTTCCTCTGCACCAGTAATGGCACCACTTAACTTTTTCCAACCTAATTCTACATCAGAAAATGCTTCTTTTAATCTTCCCGACTTATCTGTAAAATCAAGTTCTATTATATTTTTTCCAAATGCAAGCACTGTTTTAGCTAGACCTTTTACAATATCAAAGGTTCCCGAAACAAAATTTGATATTCCCGTCCAAACATCCTGAATTACTTTTACTGCTTTTTCAATCGTATCTTTAATATTATCGATGTTATTAAATAACCAAGCACCTGCAAAAAGTCCAACTATTTTTAATACGCTATTAAGAATACCTCCACCACTTTTTTTAATAGAATCTTTGATATTAGAAAATGATGAGGACATTAAATTAGGTTTTTCTAATCGTTCTTCTTCTGCTTGTTTTTGTTGTAGGTCTTTTTGTTTTAATCTATTCTCTTTAAGAGTCTCTAAACGTTTTCTTTTCAATTCATTTGCTTTTTGCAATGCTGTTTGTATCCCAAGAACAGTTTTAGACATGGATTTAATATTATTTTTTAACCCACGAAAATTAGACCTCATAGAATCTATGGGAGACTTTTTTCCTGGTGGTAATGCTGCTACTGCCATTATGCTAAGTATGCGTTATAAGTTGATCTTGAGAAATTATCATACAAATTATCTTTGTTTGATGAATTAAGAATAGGCACACTGTTACCTGCAGAAGCATACTGTTCCCCGTTACCTTGTTGTTTTTGCCCAGCTTGAATCACATTTACCTTAACTGGTGCTTTAGCAGTTGGTCCAAGATTTTCATAACTTTGACTTCCATTACCATTTATCTCAACACCATCGGTGCCTTCCATATTAACTCCTTCATTCTTAGCATCTCTCTTCAAGTCTGAATGTATAGATTGTCCCATAGCAGAAACACTCAAAACACCTGAAATACCTTGCATACCTGGTATTAAACTGGTAATAGCACCTGCAGTATATAATCCTGCACCCACCCAGTTACCTTTCATACCTTCACTTACAGCACCCCAGATATCAAGACCAGTACCAATAATAGGTATAGATCCTAAGATTCCTTTCTTAGCAATTTTTTGGGCAGATTTTTGTACTACTTTCTTACCAACTTCTTGTCCTACTTTCTTTTTACCTATATTAAAGAATCCTTTTATTGCTTTTCTCATACCAGGACCGATTGCCCTTTTTATACCTACAAATGCTTTTTTTACTGCAGATTTGATAACTCTTCCTGCAACTTTAAATGGAAAGGTTACAACTTTAGTAACTAATTTACCAATACTTCTAGCAAAATTACCTGCAAGTTTTATTAAATTGCCCACAATTTTGTTGAAGTAGTAAACTCCAGTTGTTACTTGTTGAAGAGCAGAGTTTAAATCTATACCTAATTCTTTGAATAATTCTGTATTACCATCTCTCCATGCATTAAACAATCTAAACGCTTTCTTTACAATAAAACCACCAAAGAGAAGCATTATTGCTTTCTTCAAACCTTCAAAGAAACTAAATGTTTTCTTCTCTTGCTTCTCTACCTGTACTCCTGCTTGTTGTTCTAAATCAGTTTCTTCTAATTCTGCCTCTGCCTCCTGTTTTTGTTTCTTTTCTAAAAAAATACTTTGTTGTTTTGCTAATTCCTCTTGTATTTTAGTATCAACTTCATTTCCTTTTATAATTACTTTTCTAATGTTAGCAAGAGATGTTTGTATATTAGCAACACTAGCTTCTAATGCATCTACTCTCTTGGTTAAATTATTAACTGGAGCAACTAAGGCACCACCCTCTGCTTGTACTCTCTTTTCTTCTATAGCACCTTTACCTGCTAATACTAAAGCACCCCCACCAAAAGCCATTTTACTGGTTCTAGCTATTTTCTGTCTATTTTGTTGGGATAGAATACGACTTTTAAATATCTTCTTTCTTTCTGCAGGTGTCAAAATTTTTCCCGTAGCAGGATCTATCCCAGTATCTGCTGCATCCAGATTTGGGTTATTACCTATATTGAAAAATTGATCGTTAACCGCCATTTACACCATTTTTTAAATTTTCTTCTTCAATATATTGAGATAAGAGAGTTACATATATTTCTCTTTCCCAAGGCATCATATTTTCTAACTCTGTTAATGAATATTTATGATGCTGCATCAAGGCAAAATTTGTTTTGAAGTATGACTCAAGAGATTCGTGAGCCATGGCTAATCGAAAAAAGACGATAACCCTTCTAAAACGATATGATTACTAACTTTAGTTTTAGGATTAACTATATCAAAAGTATGTTTCAACTTTGGCATAGTCTCAAAAAATCTCTCAATTTTTTTGAACTGTTTTGAATTAAGTTGTTCAAGGAAAGTATTTAACTCTTTCTTTGTACAGTCAGAAGCAACAAATGATTCCTCTGGACTAAAGACTTGATCAATACACTCAGCAATCAACTCAAAAGTATCTTCTACCGAAACATCAACATCATTAAAATTAGACTTAATGAACTGTCCTAGAGATGGATATCTTAATCTTAGAGTATAATTATCATCTAAAACTATATCCTTATCATGTTCTGGATCTACATCAAATGTTATTTGATCTATGTCAACTAATACAGGAACTTGTGTCACTCCATCATCAGGACAAGTAATATTAACTTCAACTTGCTCTCCAACAGATTTACCACGAATATGTAGAAATAGATATTCTATCTCAAAAGTTGGTAGTTTGTCTACTTTAATGCCCTTTGTCAATATACAACTGGAAAGAACATCCTTAACAGCACGACCAATTTGTTTTTCATCTTGACTCTCCATTGCTATGACAAGAATTTTTTCTTCTTTAACAAGGAAAGGTCTATATTTTACGGTTTTTTTCGTAACAGGCAACTCTAACTCATACGTTGGAGTTGTAATGGTTGGTAAAGGCATAATAAATTATAGCAATTCGTATAGTATATAGCACACTTTTTTAAATTAATTTTATTTTACCATCTCCATCTTTACATCTATCTTTCCATAATAAACACTCATATATCCATCTGGTTGTAGTGCAACAGCTTCTGGATGT
>VTLG01003472.1_pt1 | contig 53210 bp, 57 predicted proteins | sample 4694571 | NCBI WGS metagenome assembly VTLG01 (sample SAMN12604809, study PRJNA352737) | marine metagenome | biome: ENVO:00000447; feature: ENVO:00000209|ENVO:00000569|ENVO:01000036; material: ENVO:00002151; isolation source: viral sequences binned using virsorter ... | reverse complement strand
GTAAGGCTTACGGTGTTACAGTAGAGGGAACACAGCAATATTACCCGTTCTACAATGAGGACGGTGATTGGATTGCAAATAAAATCCGTGGTAAATCATACAACGGTGATAAAACATTTCAGACTACAGGTGATTGGAAACAAGCTACGCTGTTTGGACAGAACAAGTTTCCAGCAAGAGGTAAGTATGTAACGTTGTGTGAGGGTGAGCTTGATGCGTTGTCGGCTTATCAGATGATGGGTTCTACGTGGCCCGTCTTGTCTATACGCAACGGAGCTTCTGGTGTCATTAACGATATTGAGAAATCCTTTGAGTATCTTATGTCGTATGACAACATTATTATATGTTTTGACAATGACAAACCTGGAAAGAAAGCTGCCAAGAAAGCTGCAGAGTTGTTGTCACCTAAAGCTAAGATCGTAAGGCTTAACAGAAAAGACCCCAATGAGTATCTTGTAGCAAATGACACAGAGGAGTTTGTCAAGGCGTGGTGGAATGCCGACAGCTACACGCCTGATGGCATCATCGCAGGTACACAGTTATGGGACACGCTCAAGGAAGGGCCAGCCAAGACTGCCATAGAGTACCCCTATGACGGCATGAATAGAATGACCTATGGCATACGCATGGGTGAGCTTATTACGGTGTGCGCTGGCACTGGCATAGGCAAGAGTAGTTTCCTAAAAGAGATTGTAAAGTACATCTATGATAACACAGATGATAACATCGGCATGATGTTTATGGAGGAGAGCGTGAGAAGCACCGCTGAATCCATGATGAGCCTAGAACTAGGTAAACAGCTACATTTGCCAGACACTGTGTTTACAGAAGAGGAATATAAGCAATCCTATAAGGACACGGTAGGATCAGGACGTTACTTCTTCTTCGATCACTTTGGATCAAACACCATTGATAATGTTTTAGCCCGTGTGAGGTACTTTGCAAAAGCAGCTAAGTGTAAGTATGTAATACTAGATCATATTAGCATACTTGTTAGCTCTCAAGAACACTCATTTGATGAGAGAAGAACAATAGATGAGTGCATGACTAAACTTAGAACATTAGTGCAAGAGCTTAACATATCACTGGTAGTTGTCTCACATCTTCGCAGACCAATGCAGGGTTCCCATGAAGAAGGTCTAAATACATCGTTGTCTGATCTACGAGGTTCTGCCAGTATAGGACAACTTAGTGATATTGTAGTAGGACTAGAACGTAATGGGCAAGCAGATGATCCTGTAGAAAGACACACAACTTATGTACGTATTATAAAAAATAGGTTTACAGGTTTAACTGGTCTGTGTACTAAACTTTATTATGATTTTACAGATGGGCGTATGCGAGAGAAGAGTCTAGACTTTGAGGACGATAATGACTAGAAGAGATTGTATGATATGCCTGTGGTAGTATTACACACTATATCTGTTAACGACATTCTTGAAAATAAAGGATGTATGTTTGCATACATGGATCATGAAAAACAAAAAGGTAATCCTACTGTAAACACTAGGCTAAGAAACCATAGCAACGTTGCTCCTATTATTGTAAAGAAGTCTAGCGGCACAGAACCTAAGTCTTACTACAAAGATGATGAGTTTCATGTGTTTCAGAAACAGTTTGATAAAACTATGTCAGTAGTTAACAATCATGTAGTAGGCGGGGGAACTGTTATTATGTGTCGAGAGTCGATAGACAACGAAGACTTTAATATGGAAGAGATAAAAAAACATTCTCCTCAAGCATATAAACACATAGATAAACACTTAAATAATTTTATGAAAAGACATAAACTATAATGAGATATAAATCTAGATTTGAGTTTGACTTTGCAACGTATCTGGAAAACAACAACATAGAGTTTGAGTATGAGCAGCACAAATTTACTTATGTTCCAAAGCAGAGAACGTATACACCAGACTTTTATCTCCCTGAGTATGATATGTTCATAGAGACTAAAGGACAATTTGTTGGTTCTGATAGATCAAAACATAAACTTATAGCAGAGCAATATCCTGATCTTGATTTACGCTTTGTATTTCAGAATGATAAAGTAAAGTTGAGCAAGAAATCAAAAACAACGTATGCTGACTGGTGCAATAAAAATAATTTTAAACATGCAAAGGGTGTTATCCCTATAGGATGGATGAAAAATTATGGATGACATGCATGATGACTTAGCTAAAATGAAAGCTATAATTGAAAATGAAAAGAAAGATCTAAAAGACAATCGTATCTATCTTGTAATGGAAGACACAAAGGAAGATGACTTCTTTATGTATTGCTTGGATAAAACAAATAACGAGGACGGCCCTGCTAGTATATGTCAAGTTCTTGCAAAAGGATTGGTCAGCATACTACAAAACAATGCAAACGATATATACAGTCTAGGGGAGCAACTTCTTGAAGAGGAAGAATATGAAAAAAGTAATATAGTTTCTCTTGACTCTTACCGTCGAAAAGAGTATGGTGAAAAAATATTTAGAAAGACTGATGACGATGACCACATGACAATCACAGTCACGTTAGAAGACGATGAGGGAGACGATGGCTAGTAAGGAACAGGATTCTGTCAACAACCCAGAGCATTACAACAAGCTTGATGTTGAGGCCATAGACTTAATAGAGATGTCCATGACTAGAAATGAGTTTCTTGGATACTTAAAAGGTAATGTTTTAAAGTATATAATTAGATACAAGCATAAAGGTAAAGCCGCAGAAGACTTAGGAAAGTGCATATGGTATCTTACGAGGTTAAAGGAAAAAGTAGAAAATGCAGAATCTGCCAACTGATTATCAAATGTTCATTCATAAAAGCCGATATGCACGGTGGCTTGAGAGTGAACAACGAAGAGAGACATGGGAAGAAACTGTAACACGATTTACAGACTATATGGTAGGGCACATCAAGCTTGTGTGTGATGTTGATCTGTCGCAATCGTCCCACATGAAAGCTGTGAAGGCAGCTATACTAAACCTAGAGATCATGCCATCTATGAGATCTATTATGACTGCAGGTCCAGCGTTGAAACGTGAGAACATTGCAGGATACAACTGTTCGTATATTCCTATTGATAATCCTAGATCATTTGATGAGGTTCTCTACATTCTTATGAACGGAACTGGCGTAGGTTTTTCTGTAGAGCGTACGTACATTGAGAACCTGCCGACCATACCTGACGTTGAGTTTGAAGAGACAGAGGACGTTATCAGCGTGGCTGACTCAAAAGAAGGTTGGGCAAGAAGCTTCCGTGATTTGATAGGGTATCTGTATACCAACAGAATACCTAAGATTGATATGTCTAAGGTGCGTCCTGCAGGTGCAAGGTTGAAGACTTTTGGTGGCAGAGCTTCAGGTCCAGAACCATTACAAGATTTGTTTGACTTCACGATAAAGGTGTTTCAAGATGCTAAAGGACGTAAACTATCCTCCATCGAATGTCATGACATTGTGTGTAAGACAGGTGAGGTGGTTGTTGTTGGTGGTGTTAGGCGTTCCGCTCTACTATCTCTCAGTAATCTTAGTGATGATAGGATGCGGTCTGCTAAGTCTGGTAATTGGTGGTCTATTAACCCTCATAGGGCTTTGGCAAACAACTCTGTTGCTTATACACAAACTCCTGATCCGTCTGCGTTCATGAGGGAATGGCTTTCGTTGTATGAGAGCAAGTCTGGAGAGCGGGGCATATTTAACAGAACGGCTGCTCAAGGCAAGGCCGTCTCTAACGGGCGTAGGCAAGAGGCTGACTTTGGCACGAACCCGTGCAGTGAGATCATTCTACGCCCCAATCAATTCTGTAATCTATCTGAGGTTGTATGCAGATCAGATGACACTGCAAAATCATTAGAACGTAAAGCAGAGCTTGCTGCCATTCTTGGAACATTGCAGTCTACCCTTACAGACTTTAAATATTTACGTACACGCTGGAAGAACAATACAGAAGAAGAACGTTTACTAGGTGTGTCCCTTACAGGCATCATGGATTGCAAGTACCTTAATGTAACATCGCATCCTGAACGTCTAACTAAGTTGAGAGATACCGTAGTACATACTAACAAGAAGTGGTCCGAAAAGTTAGGTATACCTCAGTCTACGGCCACGACTTGTGTGAAGCCATCTGGCACTGTTAGTCAACTTACTAACGCTGCTAGTGGTATTCATGCTCGACACGCCCCGTATTATGTCAGGACGGTGCGTGGAGATGTTAAAGATCCATTAACTAGGTTCCTAATGGACAGTAACATCCCTCATGAACCTGACTTTAACAGTCCGAACAACACGGTGGTTTTTTCCTTTCCTTTCAAATCACCTGTTGCTGCCATCTGTCGGACTGATATGAAGGCTCTGGAGCAACTGCACCTGTGGAAGCATTTTAGCGAACACTGGTGCGAACATAAACCTTCTATAACGGTAAGTGTTAAAGAGTATGAATGGATGGAAGTAGGGAACTGGTGCTATGAAAACTTTGATGAACTGAGTGGCATCAGTTTCCTACCCTTCTCTGATCACAGCTATAGGCAAGCACCGTACCAAGATTGCGGTAAAGAAGAGTACGACAATCTTGTTACTGAAATGCCAAAGGCTATTGATTGGAAAACTTTCGATAATTATGAAAAAGAGGACAACACTAAAGCATCGCAAGAATTAGCTTGTACAGGAGAGGTGTGCGAAGTTGTAGACATATGAGTACAAAAGCGTTACTATCACAAGTTTCAGTATTTTTACAAAAAGACGGCAACATCGAAGTTACACACAACAATGTTGCCGCTGAAGATTTTAAGCAAGTCATGGAAGACGGTCTTCCTAACTATGCTAATACAGAACTTATTTATAGTTTTATGAAGCGTCTGGAGAACATAACCGAAAAGTATGTGAATGACGTTAACAAAACACTGTAAAAAAGGCGATTTGGCACACACGGCGTTTTAAGCGTCATACAGAGGAATTAGGTCTTGTTAGGTATCCTGGGTCATATACTATTATACTTAGTCATTCTGGCGTAAATGTGAGGGCAATTTTAGAGAAGTTGACTTATTTTCTTTCAAATGTATGATGGTAGCTATCATTCCAACTATAAAACCAAGTACTAGAATAACTTTACCAGTTTCTAGTAGAATCTTTTCTATCAATCCTTTTTGATTCAGCGCCCTTCTAGCAGCTTCTTCATCTTTACGTTTTCTTTGTTTTTTTATACGTTCAGCTTTATCTTTCTTAGCTTGTTCTTGTGCTTCTAATATTTCAGCCCAAGTTCCTGCACCAAACCTTTTGTTAATTTCCAGGGCTAATCTTTTTATTTCTTCTTCTTGTTGTTTCTCAGCAAGTTTAGCTGCAGCTACGTTAGCTAGAGATGTTTCATCATCACTGTCATCTTTTAATCTAAACTTTAGAAACTTCGCCCACTTGTTATTTGGCAGTTTTTTCTTTTTAGCAGACTGTACTCGTTTAGATGCTTCGCTGTGCGTTGTAAATAACCTGTCGATCTGACCAGCAATAGCACCTACATCATCAGCAGTTTGCAATGCACTACGCACTCCTTGAACTGCCGTTTTGACAGCAGCAAAGCCCCCAGTAATCGCAGCTAACGTTAACGGGTCCATACTACTTCTTCTTTTTAGATTTTTGTTTTACAGTTCCACCTGTGTTAAGTGGTATACGTACGCCAAATCTTGCACCTATTTTTCTTTTGCGTCCTAATGATCTAGGTGACACGTTTCCTGTTAAGCCCAACGTAGCAGGTCCAACTGGAACAGATACACCTGCTCTAAAATTTCTCTGTGGTTTTGATTTATATTTAAAAGTACCGTAAGGGTCGTCTTGTTGATATTTAAATCGTTCTTCTGATGCACCAACAGTTAAATCTGCTGGACCCATTGGAACTGTTAAGTCTAACCCTTTCCGTATGTTATATTCATTTATATCTACTGTTTCTATCGGACGACTTTTATAAAAACCTCCACCCAATTCTAATTTTGCTTTAGCTCTTCCCTTTTTAGCAGTAAGTGTTGCAGAACCTCCCCCTCTTCTGCGTGTTCCACTACCGCCACCACGTAGTTCTACGTTAGAATAAGGTTTATTTTTACTTCTATATTTACCGCTCATACTACTTCTTCTTCATGTTATTACGTTGTACACCCTTCCACTTCTCTGCAGTACGCATACCGCCAAGTCCCAAGAGAGCGAGTGTTAACGACATAAGACCTTCTGTCTCTATGTAGGGCAGCACAATATCTGCACCACTAAGAGCGATACCCCACACTGCTACAGGCTGCAGCACAAACTGCCAAGCTAGACCAAAGGCACATATCCACATGATAGCTGGCCTAGCACCAGCAACAAAGATAGAGGGCGACTTAGCTTGTTCTATGTTTGCTTGTGCTTGTGCTAGATCAAGCGATACCATCTGTTGTTTTAGTTCAGCCTCAAGCTTAGTTTTTAGGTCTTTGTCCTCAACAAACTTGTCAAGAACTTTACCTGCTACGCCTATAACTGAATCTGCTAATCCTAGCATTAGTTTATACCTTTTAATCTATGGTAAATGTTTCTTCTTCTGGTCCTAAACGATTTAAACCTAAAAATGGCTGCGCGTTTTCTGGAATATCAAAAGTTTCTTTTTCTACCTGTCTACGAACACCAATTGGAACTATAGACTGTAAAGTTCCTTGTGGCTCCTCTATAGGAAAATACTCTAAATCACCTTGCGCTATATTTTTAGGAGGATAAAGTTTTTGTGTGAGTCCAGTCATAACTGTATCTATGCCCATTAATTCTGCAAGTTCATCTAAATATAAAGTACTTGATAGCCAGTTATCACGTAAAGCATCAACTATTGCAGTTGGCGTAGGATCATAATTTGCTTGATCATCTGCATCTGCATCATACACTACCGCTCTGGAGCCAGGAGTTTTCATAATTTCCATGAACTCATCTACAAATTTCTTTTCATTTATAGGTTTGTTGTCCATTATTAATTTTAATTTTTTAAGAAATTCTGGATCAGAAAGTATTTTGTGAAACATCATGTGTTTAGCTCTTTGATGTTCACGTACAATTTGTTCTGTAGCCAGATATCTCCAACTAACAACTCCTCTAAACCCTGAGTACAGACGAGACAAAGCAGCAGGATACGTTAATCCTTTTGGTATACTGGATAAATCTAAAGCTGAGAAGTCACTAGGAACATCACCTTTTACAGCGATCATTGCTTCTAGTAGCTCTGTAAATTCATTTGTAAACTCAGGATTTTCACCTATGTACCCATCTATTTTTTTAAGACTCGCTTCAACATCATCATACATGTTCATCATCTCAGCTATATTGAAGTCGCTGTTAAGTTGAAATGCACTTATAGTATGTTTTTTATTTTCATTTAGTTCTTTAAATTTTGCTTGTTGTTGTGATAAATCTAACTGAGCTTTACGATCTGACGTTACATTAACAGACCTACGTATCATAGTACTTACTATGCCATTACGAAGTTTTTTTAGTTTATCAATCGTATCTGCATCTTTTGCATTGTTAGGGTCTAGTTTTTGACCTGGAATTATGCCAAGTCTTGTTCTAAGATATACATCAAATCTTGATCCTGTTTCAGAAGCAATATTTCCGTAACTTATTTCTTGAAGATTTCTATCAATATCTTTTAAAGTTACAGGTGTTACATCTTCAGAGAGTTCTCCTTTTCGTTCCCCTACTTTTCTTGCAGCAGTTCCTGCAACTTCTCTAAATTTATCTACAGCTTCTTTTGAACCAATTTCTTCTAGAATAGCTCCTGTTCTTGCGTAAGTTGATGACCCGTTATGTGGAAAAAAGTAATCAAATAAAGAATCTAAATCATTTATTTTTTCTAGATCAGCATGAGTAGAATTTCTTAAAGCATCTCTTTGATCATCTGATATATTTTTTATAAATTTATTTAAATCGTCTATTTGTGTGTCTAATGCTTTTGAAACATTATAATTACTTACAGGGTCTGTATACTCAACGTACATCTTTAACTTTTCAGCAACATCGTCTGATATTAAATCGTTATCTTTAAATGCAGCAATTCTCCTCATTTTTTCATCATAACTACTACCTAGTTTTATTCTGCCAAGATTAACACCATCTATTAGTATAGTTTCTAATTGTTTTTGTATTTCGTCTTTAATTCCTTTAACACCGTATACATTACCAGCATCGTCTTTAATGTCTTTAAACAATTCGTCAAATAATTTTTTATTTTTAGGAATGTTTTCAATATTACCTTGAAAGAAAGAATACAGGTAATCACGAATACCTTTGTTTTGTGCTTTTACAATTCCAAATCCAGGTCTTTGTTGACCAATTTCAGGATGCGCTTTTAGTTTCTCTCCTAAGAAAGATTCATGCCACACTCTTTTAAAAGCAGTATAAGCAGCGTTAGCTTCTCTCAATTCAGGAATATTATGCTCATCAAAAATATCATCTAGAACTTTTGTTTGATCGTATATGTTTTGTCCAGCAGGTCTATCTTTGTTACTCCACGCCCACCTTGAAAAACTTTTACGTAGATTGTGTAAATCTATTGCACTAACAACAGGTTGAAATAATTTTTTAAATTTAATATTATCTGCTGCATTGCTTACATCTAGTTGAGCATAAAGATGCCTTAAATATTCTTCTTTAGTTAAACCAGAGGCACTTGCAAATTCATCTAAATCATCTAAAGTTTCTTGTAAATTTAATTTACCACTTCCAGCATCCATTTTTACTGCTAGTTTACCACCTCCGTCAAAAGTAACATCATAGTTTATGGCTCTTCCTATTTGAATTAAGCCATTTAAATCTTCATTTTTTAAGCCATTATAACGTGCTAATCTAATAAATAGGTCAATGTTGTTAGCGTAACTTATTTGCTTACCTTCTTCTAAATTTTTTGTCACGTTACCAAAAGCCATATAAGTTGACTTATTTTTTATTAAAGGAAGAATTTCTCCAAACTGTTCTAGGTTTTGACCTTTTAAACTTTCTAAACTTTCTATAAAATTATCTATATCTAAATATCTACCTTGTAAAGCATCATCTAAAGCGTTCCACTTAGCGTCAACAGTTCTCTCTGCTTCGTCGTAAACAGTTTGAAAGTTATTATCTATATCACCATAAAAACTATTTTCTCTTGCAGAAATTTCATCTAAATCTTTTAAACCTCTTCCAAGAAGTGCAGTTAAATTGAAACCAGCCCCAGAGTTTAAAAGTTCTTCAAGATCCCAATGAGTAGACTTGTGCGTTATACCATATTGCCTTTGTAAACTTTCTGTAGTGTTTTTTAATTCTGTTATATTTCTTTGCATTGAGGCTATGATCGTATCTGCACCTCTTTTTAATTCTATAAAATCATCACCGCTTTTATCTAAGCCACCCATCAAATCTTTTAACGCTTGCTGAATGTATTTTACTTGATCTTGTAGTTCTTGATGCTGTGTTCTAAAAATAGTAAGAACATTTTTTACATTTCCAGAAGCTTGTTTAAGGTCTGGATCAGTAAGTAATTTACCCAAAACAGCGGTAAATCCGTTCATGCGAACACCCGCAGCTAGTTGTTCTAAAGTAAGATAAAATTCTGCAGTTTTATCTCCATACTCAGAATTTCTAATTTTCTCTACAAGTTCATTTCCTTGCTTTACAGCAATAGCATAGCTATCTAAATACTTCTTAGGAAGGTATGCCATAACTTCTCCAGAAAATTTTTCTAAATGTTTAAACTCTTTTTGAGTAAACATAGTAGCAGCTTCTAATGCTGTTAAACCATCTGCTTCATTTATTGCTTTTTTGTTGTCTAGAAGAAAAGCTTTGTAAAACGGAACACCCATTGCCATCGCACCTACACGACGAGCAAAATCTGTTTCATTATAATTTTCTATATCTCCACTTTTTAATTTTTGACGATTTACAAATTTACCAATACCATACAATAAAGATGGAAGGTTTAAAGGAACGTCAACCATTCTTCCTGTTCCAGATGACTCAGGTCTTTTTATAGTTACAAAAGGAATACCTACTTGTTGTAATCCGTATTTACCTCCAAAACCCCAATCAAAAACTTTCTCTACTACTTTCATAGTAGCTGTAGGAGATGCAAATGCACCTGCTAATCCCATAACATACGATAAATCTTTATACTCAGTCCCTTCAAAAGCATAATCCCAAGCACCAGCAATAGCTCCAGCACCCACTACAGTCTGTCCTCGCATTACTTTATCATAAGTAATTTTTGCAAGTTTTTCTTCTAGTGTTAACTCACGCTGAAAAAAGTATTGTGGCTGTAATTCTCCTGCTTTTTCACCTTTCTCACCTCTAGGATAATCTGCAACTCTTGCTTCTTTTCTGTAACCTTGAGGACCATACTTTATTCTGTCTCTCATTCTTTCTAAAATAGGTCTTTTTCCATAACCTACATCAAGATCATCCATAGCTTTATTAACAAGCTGCGCTCTTCTGTTTAATATTTCTTTACCTTTTGCAGAGTATTTTGCAAAGTCTTTTAAAGATTGAGTCATCCAAGGATTTTTACGACGAGCTTCTTTAAAAGCTTCTAATAATTCTTTCTCTTCTCCAATACCTACAGGACTTGGTTTTATTGGAGTTACTCTCAATAATTCATATACGTCATCTGGATCAGGTCTATGAACGGGCAGTCCTCTAGTAATACGATATACATCTGATGCTACTTCACCAGTTAAAGCCATAACTTTAGCTGCTTTACCAGGAAGATTTAAAGGAACAGCAAAATCTGTTGTATACATAAGTATTCTGTTAGAGTATCCAAATTCTTTAACACCCATAGCTTCATCTACAGTTTTAACAAACTTCTCTCCTTGGTCTGAATAAACTTTAGCTGCAGTGTTAGCAGCATCTAGTTCATCAAAATCTACTTGTCCACTACCATACAACTCTGACTTTCTTAAAAGATATTCAATGCTTCCTACACCATACTTGTATGCGAGTTGATTTAGTTGTGGTAAAACGACAGAACCACGAACTAACCCTGCAGTTGCTGCTCTTGCACTTTCTCCTAAAACATTACTAGTCTTTCGTACAATGCGTTCAGCAGGGGAAATATCTGCTCTATCTAATCCAGCATCTCTGCCTATCAAAAATGTTTCTAAAAAAGGTATGTCAGGTTCTGCATCATACAAATCTTTTTCTTTTTCAATTTGTAAAAACCTAGACTTAGCTTTAAGAGGAGAGTTTAACTGTTTTAACTTTTCTTGAACCACAGTATCTGAACTACTTGTAGCTAAAGTACCATCAGGTAGAGTGTACACATTTGTAATGTCTGCTCCTAAAACTTTTGCATCTTCTAACTGTTGTCCTGATTTTTCTTTTTGCGGCTTATCAAACCAACTATCTACAGTCTTAACCATACCAGTAATATCTTTTACTCTCAAAGGCATTCCTGGTATTCGAAGTTGTCCTAGATAATCTTGAATCTCAGGTTTTATTTTTTCTTTATCTTCCTCCGCTCTTCGTTTTTTTTCTTCTTCATCAGAACCTACTAGATTTTTAAATTTTTCACGCAAAGCTATAGGATCAAAAGGATTTGTCTCCAGACCAAGAGCTTCTACTATAGATTTATCAAAAGGTGTAAGATATTTAGGCATAATTATTTACCCCTCTTAGGAGGTTGGTTGTCATATAAATCTTTAATTAAACTGTTTATAAAATTTTGTTGATCTGTAGTATAATTGTGATTTTGTATTTTTGTACGGAATTTGTACATATTAGATATAGCATTTCCTAATCTTATATTTGAAGTTCCATATTTATTTAAATTATTAAATGGCTCTTCATAAAACGTTCCATTTTCGTAGATCAATTTTACTAAAGCTTCTTTACCTGCATTTAATACTGCAGATTTTTCGCTGGTTTTTAAACGGTTATAATTTATAGGCCTTACTAATTCATTAGTTTTTCCTCTAGCAAATTTTTTTGCAGGAAGAGCGTTAAATACATCCTTTGCAACATCTCTAAAAAATCTTACTTTTATTTTATTTTGACTTTCAGAATTAAGTTGCTTTGTATAATCTAATCTATTATTGCCCTGTTTAACTTTAGTTAGTATACTTGCAGGATAATATGCTTTGTTTATAGCATTGCCGATATTAGCACTTTGTTGTGGTCGTCCCTCGAAAATACGGCGTAAACTAAATGATTCAGCTGCTTTTGCGTCTGGACCGTACAGAAGTGATTGTCGGCGTAATAATCCGTTAAATTTTTGCATCCTGTTAGCTATAGCTTGACCATTTTTAAATTCAGCGTATTTTAAACCGTTTTCATTTCTTTGTTTAAGATAATCAATTGTTTGTTGCAATCTCTTAAAAGAACCTAAAGCAAAATCAGCACCCGATGTTCCCCAAATAGCTCTGTAAAGAATTGCAAAGTCTTCGTTTGATATAGCTCGACCACCTGATTCTCCTTGAACCATTCCAGCATAGTTATAAGTTAGTGTAACTTTTGTCATTAAATTTTTAGCAAGAAGATAGTTTCTAAAAGCACCCATTTTTAATCTTATGCTTTCTTCTAGTGTAGCTCCTTGCGCTTGTTCTATCAGTTTGTTTGCTGTTTTTTGATATTGCTCTGCTGCTTTTGGTATAATACTTTCAACATCTCTTAAACGTGAGGCAGTTATATGATTGTTAGCATAATCATGACCTCTTTTTGCGTTTTGATCGGCTTGTAGTGATAAAGAACTAACACCTAGATTACCTACTAGTTGTCCACGTTTAGGTACAAAATCTGTAAGGTTTGAAAATACAGTGCTGAAAGCAACTCCATAATCTCTAATTGTTTGAATAAAAGAAGTAATACTTTGAGTAGCATTAGTTCCTATTGTCATACCTTGTCTTAAAGCATTATTTGCTGCGTTATTACCTATTAGTCCAGGCATTTCGCGGAGGCCTTGCAGTAGTATTTTCGCTTCGTCTCCTTTCATATTTAACGAGCCTTTTTCAAACTGCTCAATAAGCCCGATTAATTGTACATTTTTTTCATACTCTGCAACATCATTTTCAGTTTTATTAAGTTTATCATTAGCACCCATAAGTTCTTGTCTGTACCGCCTAGCTAATTTTTCATCTTCAGCAGTATTTCTTATTTTTCTTAAAGATAAAGTACCATTAGGATTAGTCAAAATTTCAGATGAATACCCACCTGTTTCTTCTTTTTTTACCTGACGCTCTACTATTTTAGTCATGGCAAAATCTAAATTTCTAGGATCAACTACGCCTTTATCTGGATCAGTTAGATTAAAAGCAGAATTTACTGCATTTTTAAAATCATTAAAAGTTTTCTCACTGTGAGGATTATTAATATAAGCATCCCTTGTTTTAAACACAGGATTTAACATTGCATACTGATTAGTAAGACCTTGTTGTCGTAAATATTCTTCTTTTAAATTTCCTAATCCCTCTAGTGACATAAGCTTATTAAATAATTTTTCGTGTATTTTAAAAGAAGCAGGTGTAGAAGTTCCTACATGCACAACTTCTGATCCATTAGGATATTGAATAATATCCTTTAATGTCTCTTCAATTATCATTGGTTCTGAAGGAATTGAAGCGTCATCATCAGTAACTGTTATTTGCATAGCATCAGGGTCAGCTTTATTGGGAACTATTAAATGTTCTGGTTCGGGTTCTTTTTGCGTGTCAAGAACGTTTCCGCTCCTTTTTAGAAGATCCTTAACAGAAACTTTTTCAACGGCAACTTTACCATTTAGTTGTAAATTATTAACATACTCTGGTGATTTGTCTATAGCTTTAGAAACACGTTTGTTCACTTCATTCATTGTTAATGTTTTTGTTTTATTAACAGAAGAAGGTACATTATCTTTACTTCTCATAACTTGGTAAAGAGTAGGGTATGCTTCTTTAATGTTTATGTCTCGTAGTATTGTCGTTTTAGAGTTAGGACGAAACACAACTGAATCGCTGTTGTTATTTTTAGCAATATTAGCGGCTGTTAAAAAATCAGTCTTTATTATTTCACGTACTGCCTTAGAGTGTTTTTTATAGGCTTGACTGTCTATTCCATTACTGGTCATTATACTTCTAAGATGTCTTTCCATTATTCCAAGTCTACCGTGACGAAATGCATTATCATTTTTAGGATCTCTCGCTAACTGATTTGCAGTTTGAGGAGTTAAATCGCGCAAAAAAGATAAAGGCTGTTTATTATAATCATTTAAATCAGGCAACCTATCGTATACAAGTATGTTTTTATTTATTGCACTTGGATACCAAATTTCACCTCCAATTTTTCCTGATGCTTTTCTTAATTCTTGCAGATTTAGAAGATTTATGCCGTCATAATATTTTTTTGTAATAGCTTTAGAAACTTTTCGCACTGTTTCGTCATCATTAATTTGGTTTTCGTTATACTTTCCTGATCGACGCATATACATTTGTATAGCCCCTTTAGGAAGGTTTTCAGCATCCACTTTTCCTTGCATTAATATAGGTTGCAACTCTTCATTAGCTTTTACTACTCTTAATCGTTGAGCTTCATTATAACGTGTAGGCGATGTGTAGAACCCGTCTTTATTTACAGTTAAACCAAAATATTTCTGAAGAGCAGCGTTTACTGGTGGAGGATAATTAGCAGCAGATGCGCCTTGCGGATTACTCCCTATTGTTGCTAAAACTTCTTGATAAGCAGGTGTGGCTATTTGTATATCTCTTCTTTCGTTTGCAGATTTTTGCTGATTTAAAAGAGTTTGCCGCTGCATCTCAATTTGTTTATCAGCTATATCAAGACGTAACTGACGATCTTTCTGTGCTTCTAAACGGGCAAGACGGTCTTTCTCTGCTTGTGCTGCAGCATCTTCTGATCTTATTTTGGCTTGCAAAAAACCTTGTGCAACTCCACCTAAAAATGCAGACATATTATTCTACCTCCATCTCTAAAAAGCTTTCTTTTGGAGCTTGCATAGGTTCTTCTGGTATCTCCATATTTAAAAGCATTTCATCAAACTCTTCTTCTTGGAAAGCTTTTTGTGTTTCACGGTCTAATTTTTTCGGATTAATCTTTTCTAACAGTTGGATACGTTCTGCAGAAGTCATACCTTGTTGTGGTAACTCGTTTACTACATTTATATCTTCTATACCTGCATCGATACCAAGCTCTGTTATGTGAGCAACCAACGGAGGTTTTATAATTTCTGCTATATCTGGTGTAAACATACCTTCTGAAAACATTTTTAATGAAATAGATGAAGCTAATGTTTCTGCAGATATGCCGACATCTAACAAATTAATAATATCGTCATACGCATCAGGTTGTTGAAGAGAATTTTTTACCGCTTCAAAAGCTTGTGTAGGAGAAACAATTCTTGGTGGTTTCTCAAAAGGCCATTGTCCAGGCGTATCAGTTAAGGACTGACCTGGAATAGCTCTTGCAAGTGGGTCTATTGCTTGTGGATCAAATGTAGCTTGAGACATTGTTTAACCTATATTTTTAAACTAGTGGTGTACTTTTAGGTAATTTTAACGGTGTTGTCCTAGTATCAGTATCTCTTTTTAGAGGGTCTGAAAGATTATACCGTGCTGCTTGAATGGCTTGACTAATGTTACCTTGTCTTTCTGCTTGTGCAATTATGGCTTGACGAACTTTAGGATTTGTTTGTGCATCACGATACATTCGCAGTACTTCTTCCTTCATAGCAACATCTTTAGCTCTGCCTTCTTGTTCAGCAGTCATTCTACGACCTGGATCAGAACGTCTCGCTGCATTTTCTGCTGCTCGTTGTGCGTATGTACGCTCTGCAGCAAAACCAACTCGCGGGTCAACTGATGGTTGTTGAGAACCCCCACCTTTTTTGCTGCCACCGACTACATTTTTTAATAAAGAACTTGCTACACTACCTACAATTCCACCTAACATTTTTATCTCCTATACAAAATCTTCAACCGTAAGTGGATCACCAGGGACTATCGCTCCCGCCAAACATGCCCTCCGAGCCTGGATTATAACCTTGATCATCACCAGCGGTATCACCAGTTGCATTTATAACGCTATTAAACACAGTTTGTATCACGTTACCTAGTAACGCACCCATAGACTTTTGAGCATCTGCGTCTACTTGTGCATCAAACATTTCCATTGCAAACTGATTAGCAATAGCTGTTAACGCTAATTGTTGATTTCGTGACAAAGTATTTTCAGAAGCAGTAAACGCAAACGAAACTTCATCCCTGTATTCTTGCCATAGTGCGTCTAACGCTGCAGTTGTTATACCAAGGGCTGCTGCAGCGTTAACTCTATTTGCTGCATTTTGCTCTGCAGTGTCAGCCGTATTAATAGAACGTCTCCACAAAGCATTAGATTGCTCTATTGCAGATATCATAGTAGCATTAAATTGTTCTCTTGCATCTTGTATTTTAGCATTATATTTGTTTACAGAATTAGCTTGATCTTCATTAAATTGATCCATAGCTGCAGCAAGATTAGCGTTATTTGTAGCTACAGTTGTTCCAAGAGTGTCGTAAAACTTTTCTACTTCAAACTCTGTTTTTGCATTTAAGTTAAGTCTAACGTTTTCAGCAGCCGTGTCTGTAAACAAGGCTTGTTTTTTACTTTCATAGTTTAACAAATTAGCTTGTTGCTCTAGGTCTGCATTTTTAACGTCCGTAGCTAAAAAGGTGTCAGCGTTCTTTACTGCAGCCTTCATGCGATTGTCAAGATTCTGCTTGTCCATAGAAGCAATAGTGGCAGCGTTTGCTAATGCAGTTTGTTGTTCGTTATTTAAATTTTGTAATTGGATTGTAGCATACTTATTAGCATCTTCTATTGCAATAGGTAACGCACTTTCTGCAATAGCATTTACCATTGCTGCAGATGCAACACTAGATGAGCCAAGACCCCTAGCCATCATAATGTCATTTACTTTTTTGACATTCTTGGATGCCCAAGCAGGAAGTGGTTTGCCTTCCTCAAGTGATTCGTATAATGCGCCTACTTGATATTGAACGGTAGCCTCTGCAGCAAGAGCTTGTGTCTTTGCTTCTGCTAAAGAGCCACGTTCAAACATCTCTGTCTTAGTGCGCTCATCTACTACATCTGCAGGATCAATAATTGCTCCTGGCGATAACTCAACTTCTGCGCCTACAACATCTGTAGGCATGTTAGACAGATTACGTTCTATAGCGTCTACCTGTCCAAGACCCTCTTCTGCAGTAGGAGCAGTTACAGTTTGAGCGGTAAGAACATTAGCTTCTGGTACTGCTGCTCCAGTAGTATCTAGGGTAACTCCTGCAGTTTCGGTGCTTAACAGTTCATCATCTTGAACTTCCTGTGTTTCTGGTTTATATTCAGCGTCACCAAGATCAATAACACCTGCTGCTTGTTCACCCACAATATCACGAACAGGTTTATGAGCCTCCTCAGTAGTAAGTTCTCGTTCAGGCTCTGCTGCTTCTTCCTCTGTTTCAGAGTCTACTTCAGGAAGTTCAGGTTCAAAGATTTCGCTCATATTACTATACCTCAGTATCTTTTACTTTTTCAGATTCAGATTGTTTCTCTTTCTGAATAGCTGCCCAAAAATATGTTATTTCTTTATCATCTTCAGGTTTCTCATCAAGAATAACTTTCCATATTTCTATTTCTACATTATCAGATATTGGACCCTTAAACTCTAGCTTGATAAATTTAGCGAGTACGGGTTGAGGAAACATGATACATTTTTCATCAAAAATTCTTTGATAAAATTCTTGTAAACCTTTTTCAAAACTTTTTGAGTATTCTGTATGAATATTTTTAGAAACTTCTAATGTTGTACATACTTGAGTAATCAAACCTACCACATATTCTTTATTTTCGTCAAACCTATCTTCTGGTATTGTACAACTTATTAATACAAAAGTCAAGAATAAAAATATAAAACGTTTTAAATTTATCATTATTCGCTATCTTTAATAGGAGGATGGGAACCATTGTGCATTTTATGAACGTTGTCTAATTCCCTTTCAATAGAAACTAGCCGTTGTTCTATTCTGCCATCTCTTTCACTACGTTCTTTTAATATTTGTGGAGATAAAATATCTTTTGCCATAGTATCTATTGAACTTGTAGCCACAGCTTGCACCGCTTCTACTTTATCTAACCTTGTATTTAAATTTGCCAACTCTTCTTTTTCTTCTGCTAGTTGCTCTGTAATTGTTTTAATTGTAGATTTAATAACGCCGTATGTCGCAGCAAGACCTGCTAATACTGTACCTAAAGTAATTAACTCTTTTGTTCCAAGCTCCAGCATTATACGGCCATTGATGGTGATTCGCCAGCCAAAGGATGTTTCGCCCAAGCACAATATATATAAGTTTGAGCATGATTCCAGGCACCATCATTGTATCTCATTTTAAAATAATTAGATCCCAGATCTAGAGGATTATTACTTGTATTTTCTGCATCTGTTACATTAAGTTTGATATAATTATTATCCGCATTCCAACCTTCCCTTTTATTATCAAAAGCAAACCAATCTTCACCCCCGTCAATATTTTTTAAAATTACTAAAGCAGGTTTAAAGTCTAAGAAGGTTATAGCACCATCTATATTATTTTGGCTTGGGCTTGAGGAATTATTTCCTTCATACTTTCCAAATTTTGAAAACCCTGCAATTGACCTCCATGCATAAAAAATAAAGGGACGGGAATGATAATAACTATCATCAGGACAAGTAAACAGAGTACTAGTAACCGTAGGAATTGCTGCATCCCCTGTTCCACTTGTAGCAGTAGTTTCTAAAAATATACGATTACTATTACCAGACGTAGCACAAAAAGCAGAATGCCAGACTACCCAACTTTCGGTTTCATCTCTTGGCTTTACAATTATCCAATCTGGCGTTCCTCCTAATCCGTGTGCTACTGTACATGAACCCGAACCAGGGGGTGTAAAGGTTCCTGCTGAAAATCCGCTGGTAGTATTTGCAGTTACAGAACTATCCACTGATCCACCATCTAGTGTGGAAGCACTTCCTGCACCTTTCCATAGATATGCTATAATTTCATCTGGGCCAGCACCTTCATTTAACGCAGTACCTGTTCCAATTTCAAATCCTTTACCACTACCATTTGGTGTAAACTGACGAACACCATTTGAGTCAACAGTTTCTGCCGCTGTTGAGTTTGATTCTAATACTTCGTAACTATCAGCAGAGCCACGAAGTATATCAAACATACGCCAAGTATACGAACCATTATCCGTATCTTTTCCCCATACCAAATCGGGATCAAATTGTATAGAAGAACCACTTGGAATAACTGTGGTAATATCCCTTTCCGTTTCATTTCCTTGCCATAGTACAGGAACAAAATGTTTTTCTCCGTCTTCAATAGCAGGAGTTGCATTCGAGTATAAATTATCTGTTGTTAATTCTTTGTAGCTAGATGTTGGTGTATCGCTTAATCCTTTAAAAGTAACCGTAAAATCTGCACCTGATCCATAAGGAGCAACAAAAAAATGTAGTGAGTTTTGGCCAGTAAGTCCTACAGTATTTGATACGCCTGTAGACGCTGGAAAAACTTCTGCGTCATCATCAAATATTTTTATATTGTCATTATCAGCATCATATTCAATACGCCATAGGCTTGTTCCAGCAGGAGATCCAATATCTACAAGAGAAGAAGTATTTTTTACAACGTCACCTGTACCAGCATCAATACCATATATATAGTTATTACCTGTTCTGACATTATGATTTCCCATTTGGCATATGCCTACAAATCCTTTTTTTGTTCCATCAATATTTGAAGATTGAGCTTCAAATGTCCACTTACCAGAACTAGGAATTGCAAGAGTAGAAATTGCCCATTGATAAGAATCTCCAGTTGCAGCAACTTTTAAATTACCGTTTGATAATGTAGCGTCCGTCCATAACGGTGAAAGTATGGCTGAGTTATTTGTACATGTATCAGTAGATTGCGTAACAGAATTAGTATTTGTGAAATCGTTGCTGCCTTTAGCATCATCTCCCAAGCTACCGCCAGATGAGGCGAAGTTAAGGTAAAATCCGTTGTTTCCAAAAGTATTTGATGATGGATCTATGGGACGCCAAACGTTGTTGTCATCTAATTCTCCAAAAGATGTTGGTGCAAGACTCTGGCCGTCACAATAACAAAATTCAGCCATATACCCCTCAAATGTATATTGTGTCGTTGAGCTAGACCAGCGACCAATCTCCCAAGCTCCTGATGTAAATATATCAGCATCTTCGCTGGGGTAGCTGGAAGCACTAAAACTTTCAATTTGAGAACCATTTACATATACACGTACACGGTTAGCAGCAGTACCTTGAGACGTATCTACACGAATAACCAAATGATACCATGCATGTGGATCACGAAAGAGTTGTGTTGTTGTAACTTCCGTACCATTACCAACCACAAGTGCATTATCACTTTTTAGATACGCTTGTATTTGAACACCTCCATGCGTAAACAGTCTTACATTTGAACCACCAAGATTGGCTCTCTTAAACCACAGACTAATTGTACCAATGTCAGCATTGGTTGGAGTTCCAAATCCACTTGCCGCTGTTAAGTACTCATCATCAGCACTGTTGAATAGTGCGCTTTTATCAACTTCAAAGCCACCAGAAGAAAAAGATAGAATACCTAGAGGAATAGAGTGAAGCATTTAACTTACGCCACCATGATTACCTATAAGAAGCCACGTATCAGTAGCTATTTTTAAACAAGATGCTGAAGCATACTGTGCAGCTATTGCGCCTGAACCTGTGCTTACACCGTTTACAGTTACACCGCTACCGCCTGTAATGGTAGTTGTTCCAGAACCTAACATGACTACATCAATACGGTCGCCTACTGCAAAAGCTACGCTAGAGTTAGGCGGTATGGTAAGAGTATTAGAACTTGCATTACTCATTGTTACTGTTTTAAACGCATCTCCAATAACCAATGTATAGGTAGTTCCTGTCTGAGCGTTAACAGAACCAGCTATTTTAGCGGGAGTCACAGCGTTATCTTGAATATCTGCTGTTTCAATTGTATTAGCAGGAAGTACAGGAACTTGACTAAATGTAACTACACCATCAGATGCGATAGCAATTGCATCTGTGTCACTTGTGTGGCCAATGTTTGTTCCGTTAATAATAATACTATCTACGGTAAGAGTAGTAAGAGTACCTACAGAAGTAATGTTACTCTGAGCAGCACTTGTAACTGTAGCCGCTGAACCACTAACGTTACCAGTTACGTCACCAGTTAAGTCTCCTTCAAAGACTGCGTTAATTGTTCCTATAGAACCGCTAACGACTTCACTAGATATACTTGCGTCAGGTATAAATTTAAGTTTATAAGAGTCGTTATCGTCAATACCAAGAAATGCAGTTTTTGCTGCACTGCCTGTATGATATTGCATTGCAATACCTACATCTTTGTTGGTATCTGATCCTAGCGCACCACCATCAGATGCTGTTTGTAAATGAATAATAGGATCAACAACAGCAAGCGTAGTTGTATCTAAAGTAGTAGTTGTTCCGTTAACGGTAAAGTTTCCTGTTACAGTAAGATTCTGTGACATAGATACATTACCACTAGAGTCAATAGCCATAGAATCTGCATCACTAGCAGAACCAATATTACCATCATCGGGTATGACAATACCACCTGCACTCAGTGTAAGAACACCCGCACCAGATAATTGCATTTTAGAAGCAGGACTATCTGTATTTGCAATTTTAGTTTTAAAGTCAATTAAAGATGTGCCAGTTCCGTCACCACCGCCAGAAGATAACGTAAGATTACCACCGTTTACGTTATTAGCACCTGTAGCACTAGAGCCAGCAGCAACTGTTAAATTTTTACCTGCTGTTGTGCTAGTGGTAGAGGCTACACCAATTTCCCAGTTAGCTCCGTTGGTAAACGTTACACCACCATCATCTATCTGTACAATATCTGTGCCGTCTACATCAAAAAGTATCTTACCAGCATCTCCACCAGCATCAGCGGTTGCTGTTGATATTTCTAGGTAATTAAGTGTCTGTGCGCTGGAATCAAATACAGCTTGTATCATTCCTTTCTCAGCGTCTGCACCGCCTATAGATATGGACGGGCTTCCATCATTTACATCTTCTAGAAGTTTAAGATCAGAGCCATCAAAGGTAAGATGATCTTCACCTGCAAGAGCGTTAGCACCAGTAACTGTAGCTACTGTATTGTTAGTGCTTCCAGTAAGACTACAAACAGAACTTAAACCATCTAACAGGTTAAGCTCTGTAGCAGTAGACGTAACAAGAGTACCTCCTAGTTTAAGACCACCCGCTGTGCCATCATGTGTGCTAATATCTACTGTAATATCAGTGTCAGAACCTGCACCTAGGATTGACATACCTTTAGTAAGAGTACCGTCATTCTCTGCAACAAAAAAGTCTATACCGCCTTGCTCACCTCCAGCCGTAACATCTACGATGGTAGACTGTATGCGTCCGTATGTTGTAGCAGCGTTTCCTGCGTCCTCACTCAAAAAGTCTATGTTGCCAATTACATCGTCTGTTGCTGGGCTGCTTCCGTCTTTTTTAAATTTAAGGGTAGCACTATTAGCGTCTGCATTGCTGTTAAACAGCGTCAGTACGGGTTTGGCAGAAGTTGCACTTTCAATAGAGATATCTGATCCTGTCAATACAAGATCATCATCGCCATCCTCATCGTACTCTATTGTCCAGTCTGAGCCAGTTCCGAAGATAAGTTTCTCATCATCTGCGATCATAACATCATCAGAGTATTTAAACATATCCTCGTCTTCTAACCATGTCAGAACACCATCATTAGTTTCTCCGTCAAACGTTACGGTAATATCTGTTCCTGCAGTTGCTGCGCCTATTGTGATAGAATTGCTACCTGCTAACTTTGATAATCCACCACCATTACCTGCTGTTCCATCGTGTGTATGACCACTCGTACCAAAAGCTGTTACAATTGCATCAAACTCATTATTAGAGTCAGACGCATTAATTGTATCGCCAGTTGTATAAGTGCTTTGTCGTGATGAGTATCCTGCCATTACATTCTAGCCCCTGGAGTAAATTCTAATTCAAATCCTTTTAGTGTTATAGGAGGATTACCTGATTCGTCCTCAACTCTTATAACTACTGTGAACCCGCTGCCCTCTACGCTTTGTCGAACAATGGGTATTCCTGTTGCATCGTATACAGATGTATCGTAGGTTCCTGTTCCATATACAGCGGCTGTACTTTGTGTTGTTAGAGTATACGCTGAAGGTTGTGGAGAGCTTGCATCTTCAAAATCATATTTTACAAATAAAGATGCGTTTACGTTTCCTTCTGTATCAAAGTTAAGATTGATACGTTGCATGTTTTTACGTATACCTGCATCTCCCATAGTAAGATCAGGAGAACGGTATATCGCTCTTATGTTTGTACCGTCAAAATCGTTACCTAATTCTTGTTTAAAAACGTATCCATCAAAACTACCATGAACGATAGTTTCAGTGGTTCCTATGAAATCAGAGTCAGCAGAAGCTGCTTTAATACCCTTTAAATCTGAATACTCCCAACCTATCTGGCCTTGCGGGTTTGATTTAATAACACCAATAATACCTTGTGAAGCAGCTTCTGAGCCTCCTATAGTCGGATAAAATAATCTGTACTGACTTTTTGTCCTGATCACAGTAGAGCATATGTTATCAAAACCAATCTCATTAATACGTTGTTGTATCTGTTTTGATACAGTTCCAAGTTCTACGTCACCAATTCTAGCAGTACCAGCAATGGTGCGTAGGCCGTCTGGTGCTAGAAAGATTAAGTCACCACCTATTTCCTGCACACTGTTGCCATCGCTACAACCAATATTACGAGACACTGGTGCAATTGCAAAGTCAGAACTAGAACTACCTGTTAGCTTAAATATTCTGTCTTTGCCGAAAATTATTAGTGACTCACGAAACGATTTAAGGGCAACAACCTCTGTATCTACTTTTACATTTCCAGAACCAGTTCCTGTATAATCGGCTTCATCAAACGGCACTGTAAACTGAACTTGTTGTTTTGCAGCAGAAGTACCAGCATAGAAGATATGGTTCTTAAAAGCTGCTACTGATGTCGCGTTGGCTGGTGCGCCTGTATCAGTTAAAGCAGTTAGCGTACCCCCAGTCGTGTACCTTGCTGGCGTATTAGCACCATCAACCCATATAATAGAATCTGTTCCGTTAAAGTTATACTTTTCAAAGCGTGGTCTACTAGGTGCGTTAGATTGTGTACCGATAGAAGACCAAGAACTTCCTGTCCCAAATTTAACCGCTGTGCCAGCAATTGCTATAACACCGCTATTAAATACAGCTACACCCGTAACCTTGTTACTTCCGTTAACTTGACTAGAAGAAAACTTAGTTGTTCCGTCTATACGTCTGTATCCACCCTTTACGGATGGCTCGTAGTTTTGCAGTATACTGGCAGCACCCACAGGCATTGTGTAAACATCACGGTCTAAAACAAGACCTCCTGACGTTGTAACAACGTAGGGTGATATATACTCAGGTGCGGTTATTTGTGCCATTTAGTTTCTTCAGTCTCTCTTGCCTAGCCATCCAAATCTTAACAAGCTCTGGATCACGCTCTTGTTTTGTTGCACTGTGAGAGTATTTACCTCTCTTGTTCTGAACTTTAGCCATTACGTGTTTACCTTAATAAGTTTACCAGCGGAACGTAGGCCTCGTGCGTACATATAATTCTTTCTGTTTAGAAGCTCTACACGCATACGCTTGATACCTTCAAAGTAATCTTTCTCTGCTGCTTCCTTACCAGCAACGTTGGCTCTCATCATGTAGGCGTAGTACTTTGCTCTGTTAACGATGATGTCGTGAAATCTAACGGGCAATGTAGGAATATCTGTGTATGCGGATAAATCGCTGTGTGTCTGATAGTATTGATATGACACACTTAGCACACGATTAGGAATAGGAGATAAACCATATTTATCATCGTTCGTTTTATAAACGTAATGTGGTAAAGCAAACTGGTTGGTAGATGTTTGGTCTAGGTCTGTTTCTGAAAAAGCTTCAAACCACTCATCGTGTGAGATGTAACGCAGTTTGTGTGGTTGCTCATTCTCGACAACCTCTATCGTGTCTACTTCTGATGCATTACCGCTTGATTCAGCAAGACCAATATACGTTGTCGTAGCTGTAGCCGTAAACTTGTTAACTTGCCACTCACCATCTCCAGCATCTGTAACGCTTAATGTGGTACTAAGATTCTGTGTTCCTCCAGAAGATGTGCCTACCTTTAGTGCTACATCATTAGAAAACGTGCGAGTTCTAACAACATATTCTTTATTAATGATAGTTTGAATAGTTTGTGTTACTTCTGCACTTAATAGACGTAAAGATCCAGCAACAGAAGCCCCTGAGTTTGTAGTTTCAACTTTTATAGGTGATCCTGATACTACGGTCCAGTTAAGTATGTTAGTGTTAAAGGTTCCGTTAGTAATTAAATTCTTGGGACGCAACATAAATGTGTCCCAATCAATCTTACGGAAGTCAGAAGGAAGTGAGTATTCCTGTGTACCCGCAATTATGTCATCAGTTCTATTTGCAATCAAATAAGGCCACTCAATCTCTGCATTGTAAATATCGTTGATGGCTTTATTTATAACATTTTTTACTGTCGTTTGTACGCCTCTTGACGAACCAAATGTCGTAGCCGTAAGCTCTATTTCATTTAGCTCATTGAGAACATTATTTACAAGAGTAAGATAATTCATTATTCCTCACAATTACTGCAACGACAATTTTTACAAACTTCTATTGGCTGGCTTCCAGTGTCACTACTATGATTTCTAAAAGATCGTACTGTTTCCAAAGTTTTAGTAAGTCTATTGCCACAATGAGAGTCATATCCACAATTACTACATTTAGCCATAAATTTTTACCGTACTATGTTGCAGCAAACACACGCACGTTGGCGGTGCTGCCTGAAGAGTTATAACATTCGATACGATCAATAGTATCTGCAGTCCAGTTTGTTTCCCATGTATCATTTTCTGCAAGATAGTTTGATTCACTGAATGATCCAGCAACATCCCCTCTATTACGGCTAAGATCATCTGCAAGACAAAACGGAATACCTGCTTGCAACTTAACAACCCATGCGTTTTCCAAGTTACTGCCAGCAACGGTGCCGCCTTCGTTACACATAAGCTGTATTTCTACAACTTGATCTGATTCAACCCACAAGAAATCAAAGTCATCCAACATTGTGTCATTCCATACTTCGACTAGCGTACCGTTAGTAACAGAATATCGTTTGTCAAAATAGTGCGTTATTGTAATTGAGTCTGTAGCTGTAGTACTTCCACCAGTAATAGTGTGCGAGTCATCATCTGGTATGTCTACAGTAAAATGTGTTGTTAGGCTTAAAGTAGCCATTATTATTCCTCCAGTTTTACCCCTACGTTCATACTAAAAGAACGTCTTTCTCCTTTTGACTGAAACGGATACACTGTGTGCATAAGATATTTAGGAAACAAATAAAAATCTCCGACTTCAGGGCGTATTGTTAAAGTGTGGCTGTTAAACTCTTGCGGCACTCCGTACACAAACTCAATGTGTCCTCGTGACGGTTTTCGTGTTTTAGACTCTTCTTCAAATTCTTTTTCTATATCTTCAGGTAGTGATAAATATCCTACAGATGAAAGAGAACAATATGTATGTATATGAAGTGGATTAAACTCTCCTGCAAACTGGCGAACATACCACGCTGTTTGTAACTTAAATGGAAAGCTTTTCTCTGTTTCTTTTACTCTTTTAATATAAGCATCTACTAATGCTTCAAAGTATCCGTCATATTTTTTACGTAAATTTTCAGGAATCCTTAGTTCTTGAGTTACTTTACCCACAAGATTGTTTGACCAATCGTATTTTTTTACTTTCTTTTTATTTTTTATTATCTTCTCAAGTTCTTCATTGTAGTCGTCAACAAGTTCTTGAGGTAAAGTAGATTTAACAATGTAAGGTCCAAAAGGGCGCACCAACATAAAAGGTATTGCTTTTTGTTCTTCTTCAGACATTTTACTTACCCCATTCTTTTTTTAGATAATTTTGTACAAGAACGGATTTAGTAAAAACAGATGCTGCCTCTTTATCCTTTGCTAGAAATTGATTTACTTCATATAAATTTTTCAATATAAAATATTCTTGATACGAAACGTTAGAAGACATCCAACCTAATATGTTTGTTCTAACTCCAGATGTTACTTTTGTAACACCGTGGGGATACGTGATAGGAAAGATAGCCGCTTGTCCAATCTCCAATTTTTTAGAAATAGCGCCTAACTCTGTCTCAAAGAATATCTCTCCACCCTCATAGTTGTCATCGAGATTAATAGTAAAACCATAGTCAAAGAAGATATTATTGGACTTTGGACTTGCTTTAAAATTGTCAATATGAAGATTGTAAAAATCTCCTTTTTCGTATCTATTATAATAATTTACTGAAACTCTGTTGGGACAGTACACTGTATCAATATAGTGTGTGTCGTACATCTTAGAGATAATCAGCTTGCGTACCTCATCTGGTACACCTTGTGATTCTTTGTTCTTTTTGATACCCGATATTGGTTGTGTTTCGTTACCGTCACCAAAAGTATCTTTAGTAATTTCATTATAGCAGAAATCTGCTTCTTCTTTATTAAGTAGCTGTATAAACATGTCGTACTCCTTTCACAAAGCAATTGAACACAGCAAGAAAGGTGTGGGATTTTTACAGAACCCCACAAAACTGTTAATTGTGATTACGTGCCAGAAGACACTGTAGCTGATTCTACAGGGTTTCTGGAAACGTCTGCCAATACTACGTGTATGCGGAAACGTAGTGCGGATTCACCAGTTGAACCACCATCAAGGATGAGGGCATCAATAGTGTCAGCACTCGTTAGCATACGAGCATTAGAACCAGAGGCTCCAACAGCAGCTTCCAGGAATGGAGTAAAACCAGCAGCGCAAGCAGAACCGTCAACAAAACAGTCTACGTCACCACCAGTAAAACCAATATCCATAGTAATCTGGCCGTTACCTCTAGCTTCCAAGACTTCTAGAACACCCGATACAATCATGGTATCTGCAGGAACGTCAACTAATTGTACAACGTCGCCACCTGTACCACCGTCTGCGGTGTCCCATACAGGAGAAGTAATCACGTAAGGCACTGAAGCGTTAGCAGGATGACCTGCTGTTCCACCACCAGTAGCCGTTCTATTATAAGTAGCCATGATTCATACCCCCCTTACGAGCCAAGATCGACAACACCAGAAAACACACCCTTGTAGCCTGTGCCACTGCCTCGTAGAACTTTACGTCCGAAAACATGAAGACCACGAACAATATCAGCAAAGCTGTCAGGGTCACGGATGACTTCCGTCTTGGCAATGTGAGAAGCCGTAGCAACGGCACTCATATGCCCAAACAGGAAGATGTGTTCACCAGCATTGGTCGATGAGAATGTATGACTTGCCGCTGCACCAGCGCCACCGTTAACGATAGCGTTAGTCTGATACAACCTGAAGCCATGAATGATTCGATCCGTTACCATACCATTCATTAGCGCAGAACCTGCTTCTCCAGTAACACTGGAATCCATCAGTTTTGCATCAGCTTGACGCAGAACTTCATAGAACTCAGGGTCGGCAACTAGCCAACGGTTTTCATAAGGGACATCGTTTTCGTCCATAACCTTTGCGGCAGCACTAACTGCATTGGCAAGTTCGTTGCCCGTGCAAGCAGAACCCGTACCAGTACCAGTAATAGGGGACGCATCCGTACCCGTATCACCCGCGCTAGTAGCAGCACTGTCGTAAATTTCTTTAAGGACGTTGTAGTCAAACGCTTTCTTCAGCGTGTAAGCACCAGAAGAAGTCGCCAGTGACTCAAAGTTAAGGTGGGAATGACGCTCTTCAATGTCATCTACCTTAAAAGCAAAGTAATTGCCTTGATCCACAACAAGCTGTACTTGGTCATCTGCCAAATCTTGCGTGTTAACTGTGGAACCGCGAGTATACGAAGAAACCGAAATGGTCGGCTCTTTAATGATATTCACGGTGTCACCGAAGTTCTCAATCTCTCCAGAGTAATCGGTGTTGGTAATAGCTTCCGCTACCGAAGACCTACGAAAGTATTTGAGTACCTTTTGACTGTAAATAACAGGTACGAAATTACCTGACGGTAAGTTAGCGTATCCTGCAGCAGTTGCATAAGCCATAACTTATACTCCTTTTACAAAAGGTTTCAGTTTATTATAGAGAATCTACTACTCGACCCTCTTTAGCTGCTGTATCTATATCCTTTTCTAGAGCAGCATACTCGTGAGGTTTTAACTTAGAAATCTCTTCGACAGTCCAAACCTTAGTGTCATTTTGCAGGTCTTCAATATAACGCCGTTGTTTTGTTTTTGTGACGGCTTCTGCAGCACTACGTTTTTGTGTTTTAAGTTTTCCTTGTGTAGTAGACCTCTTTTTTGACCTCGTTTTAGAGGATATTCCTTTGTCCGCTTTGTACAAATCAATAACTCTTGCGGCCCATTTAGCATCAGTATTGTTTTTATAGATACCGTCTGAGATCGTAGAGGGCTGTTCATCAAGCCAGTTAAGAAAATCGTCACTCTCTTTTAACTCACCAAAGTCAGAGTGCATATTTAAAAGTTCTTGTTCTGCAGTTTGCACAACAGCTTCTTGCTCTTTAACTTTAAGATCTTCAAGACGTGACTCAATGTCTTTAACTCGATCACTTGCCTTCAACGCTGAGATGGTTTCTACAACATCATAAACATCTGGATACTTTTCACGGAACTCTGTCAACTCTTCCTCTGTCTTGGGCAGCGCGGGAAGTTCACTAGATTTTTCTGCCATCGAAAGTTGGGCTTCAAGAAGTTCCTGTTGTTGTTTCCATTCGTTTAGTTTGTTGTCATAATGCTTCTTTAAATCACCATAACGTTTTTTATAGTCATGCTCATTTGAAGCATTCTCTTGCCTATCTACCAGACCTTGTTTCTTAGGTTTCGGAGTAGCCATGTCTACAGGGTCTTCCACCTCATCATCGTCTGGTTCGTCTAAGCTTAACCTATACTGATTCTCGTATGGGGTAGGCTCAAGTTCTTCTTTATACTCCTCTTCTAAAGCTATATCATCATTACGTGCAGTCATCTTTACCTCTCTTTCGTAAGGCCGTACTGAACCAGGATAAATTAAAAAAAGTCATCCAAAAAGTTACTAGCATACGGGTAGCCTACGGTAGGTTAGCAATGGGGCCAAACAACACCTTGTTACTTGGGTAGCCATTGGGTTAAAGGAACATCTGATAAAATTTAAAGTTACGATGTTCCAATTCTTTTACTTCGCCATAACCATTGCGATAGTATCTTTTATATTCCTTGTGCATTATTTCAGTATCATTATCCATAACTGCAGATACAAACTTAGGAAACTTACGTAATCCATTTGCACCAAGGTTAAAAACAAAATCAGTAAGCATTTCTTTAGAACTTTGCGGAAGGCTGTCAAAGTCATCACTGGCAAACTCAGAGATAACGCGACTAGCGCCGTCGCAAGCATTCAGTACATCCTCTATTAGTAACTTTTCTACTTCATCGTCACTAATACCCTCTTGCATCCATTCTTCACTGTCTAATAGTTTGTGGCCGTAACCAATAGTATCGTTACCGCCTTCTGGTGACTCGTGCGGATACCACATGCCATTTTGAAAACCAGCTTTACCTAGGTTCTCGACACATTTAATGTATTCTATAAACTCTGAACGTACTTCCATTATGCTGCCTCTTCAAAAACTCTCTCTACAAAACCGCCATTTTTAAGACCAGCTTTTGGATTAATTCCTAAGAAAATGTGGCTTTTTATTCTAATATTTTCTACCATATCTTTTGCCCAAGAGGGTGGTTCTATTGTTTCAAAATTATAGTAGTGTGTAGACCCTTTAGTAACGTCAGGTAATTCACCTTTCATTATTTTATCGGCATCTCGTACAGCATCTTGAAATATTTTATCTTTATAATTTATTTTCATCATAGTTTTGAAGTTTTCAAACCTTGGACCCTTATAAGTTTCTGGGTCATCTAAATCAGGAAGCAATGCTGAAAACTGATGTTTTTTTGTAATGATTTCATTAATGTTTTTTCCAAATCTTTTTGGATATTTTAAACGGTTTTTCATAACGTGCATAACAGCTTGCATACCTTCACGATCTTGATTTCTTGCTTCACCAATTGCTACTATAGCCATCAGAGCTAAATCGGGAAGATTTTTTAAAGTTTGCATAGCCTGTTTAGCCCTAGCCATCTCTTCTGTTGGCATGGGTTGTTCTGATTGACCAAGAATATCTCCTAGTGCAATGTCACTATCTTCAGTAAATCCTGATTCATCTACCTCTATTTCTTTCATAGGCTCTGTTCGTTTTTGCATAAATGGGTCTGATCCTGAAAAAAATGAAGGTTCCAGATTATTTTCAATCGTATCTAAACCTATTTTATCTCTTGGTTCAGAAGAAGCTCTTTGTTCTGTCATAGGTGTTTGCTTTTCTTCTTCAATAGATACACCTCCTGATTCAGTTCCATTAGCAAAGCCTTGTTGTACACCTCTTAAATCACCAACAGTTTTTGAAAAGTTTTTAGACCATTCTGTTGCTTGTGCGGGTGTGTCAAAAGAAATATAATCGTTTTTCTTTAGTGCCTCTGCAAGAGCTTCGTCTTCGCTAAGTTGTACTAATTCTTTACCCTTCATTCTTATCGTTGGAAATAGAATTTCTTTTCCCTTATAATTAATACTCATTGTGCGAACAGTTTTAATATCACCTGTAGCTTCGTCTTTAAGAACAGGAGTTTTAGGGTCTAATGCACGACTAGCCCAAGCTGGCATTGTTTCTTGTTTTACTTCATCTCCTTCTGCATACCCTTGTGGTGCAACAAAACCTTGCTCTACAACACGGCCCATTGGATCAACCATCGGCGGTTGTTGTGCTTTCCTACGTGTGCGCTCAAGAGCTTGCATCTGATTGTAAGCAGAAGGCGCTTGCTGTGACGCATCAGCTTCTAGCACTGCAGCACTTGTTTGCATCTGTTTCTTTTTCGGATCATCTACAAATCCGCCTTGTTGCATCATTGGTGCTTGGGGCGCTGTAGCCGCTTGTGCTGGTGCAGGTTGTGCTGATGCAGGTTGTGCTTCAGCCATAGGCTGCTGCTCCTGCAGGGATGGTTGTTTTTCTTCTTCAAGACGTTTACGCAAATCAAGACCTTCTTGCCTGATTTTATCAAGATACTTTTTGCCACCGCCAAAAAACGGTACAAGAATTTTAGGAATGTGGTATTCATAGTTACTTACTTTAATTGGTACATCATCAGTTGGGTCTAAATCTGTGCCTTTAAGATTAACACCGTTCTTCATTGCTAGATCGATGGCTTCTCTAGCGTAACGGTTAAGGTCTTTTAGACCGACTAGCAATACTGTCTCGTAGGGTAGAATGTAGTCACCCTCATCAGCTTCGCGGGGTATGTCGTCCTTCACAGACACTGCACCGCCCTGTTGTGGCTGCGCTGCCTGTTCGTTGATCATACCAAGGTTGGACATATCGGCTTCTGCACCCTGTGGTGCCATGCCGCCATCTTGCATCTTAACAGCACCGCCGTCTTGGAACATTGCATCACCCCAATTATAACCTGACCAGTCATCTGAAGTAGCGTCATAATCACCACCGCTATCATCAACGTCTGTCCCGCCCTTTCCACGTTCTGGAGATTCTGACTCTTCCTCTTGTTGATCCATCGGGCTACGAAGTTCGGCATATGTTTGTCTGCCTCGCCGATCAAGAGGATTTTGGGCAGGATCAAATGATGGCCCTAGAATAGGATATACGTCTAAATCGGGATGCGCTGCACGTGGCTCTTCTAGTGGAGGTAATACATCTATGTCTATATCTTCTTCTTCTTTTGTTTCTTTTTCTGGTTCACTTGGTCCGCGTATTTTATCCCAAAGGGTACTCAACAAGTTCTTATTTTCTTTTTCGGCCATAATATTAATATATTCACTACGAGTTACTCTTTTACCCGTATCTGGGTTCACAGGCTGTCCAAGGTTATTCATGTGAGTAATGCCTGATTTATGAGCCTCAACCTGTTCGGTACTTAGCCATCCCCTTGAAAGCATGTCCTGAATTTGTCCTTCAGTATATCCTTGTAAAGAAGTATACACATTTGGAGATTGCGACAACTTTATCATTGTAGCCATAGGAGCGGCAAGCATCGCTGGTATTGTTGCTAGACTAACATCAGGATTAGCTATTGGACTAGCGTAGTTTGATCTTTCATCATCAAAGCTAAGACCTCCTTCATAAAGAACTTCACCTTGTTTCTGTATAACAGATTTTGGTGTAGCAACTGGTTCTTCTGCAGACTCAGGTGTAGATGTATCTGGTTTTGTTCCTTGTGTTACACCAATACGACTTTGAAAGGAACCAAAGGGAGCGGAAGTAAATGTAGAAACACCGCTGGGTAACAAACCTGATTGTGCTGCAGTGCGATAAAATTTTTGTGCAGAAATACCTTCAGGCACTTCAGGCAATAGTTCATTCTGACGAACACTCATGCCCTCGTTGATCTTTTCAACAACTTCAGGCCAAGAAAGTTTTTTCTTACCAGAAATAGGAGATACAACACCTTTCGGAGTTATTGTTCCAGGTTTTACAGTAGTACCTGTAGATTCCGTCAGAGCGTCTTCAAATTGTTGGGCTATTTCCTCTAGTGTTGCCATCTTTATGTGCCTTTATTGTAGCTTGTGTAGCATCCTTCAGGTTAATTAAGGTTTCCAGTAAAGCCAGCTTGCCCTGGAGACGGCGCAGTTCCAACTCCGATTCCACCACCACCAACTGCTGTCTCATCACTTGGGCCAGTTCCTTGAGGTAGCTTTCCAGCCCCTGCCATTCCAGATTGCTGTTGGCCAGCGGCAGCAGCTTCTGGGCTTGCTCCTTGTTGATCATTTGGCATAAGTCCTTTTAGTATTTCTGCAAAGATTGCTGCATCGTTAATATCGTTTACGAGTAGGTCTGGTTCGATATCTTGACTGATTGCAAGCTCTCGAATCAGGTTCGGTATTTTTATAAACGGTGCCAGCATCGGATTCGCAACTGTCTGGAGCAAAGCTGTTAATCGTTGGGTGCGTACCTCTTTCTGTATTACTGCACTGGTTCCTTTTGGTTTAATTTCCAGATCACCAATCATCTCTGGTGTCTTGTCGTTAAACTGCATGTTCCACTGAAAGAAAGCTTCTCCTAGTGGTTTAAGAAGAAAGTCATCAATGTTCTTGATAACAGTCTTTACGCTAAGTCCTGCACTAGACATTAACATGCTTAGTCCAGCAGCAGTTCGTCCTGTTCCTGTAACACCAGTCTGTCCATGTACAATAGACGGTATGCCTGTTTGTTCGTCAGCAAGTTGCCTTGCCTTGTCAAACATCTGTACGTTTTCTACTGCAGTGCTGGGAAACTTAATGCCGTTTACGGCTGTGCCTGTAACACCAGACTGCCGCCTAAATATCTTACCTGGGTATACGTCCATTGTTTGACCAGGAACAAGCTGTGTTTCGTCTATGTCAAACACAAGATTACCTGCCAATGCTAGGTTGTCGATAGCCATACGGATGTGGCCATTCATCAGCATCTGGCTATCTTCCATGTTCTCCGCTACGCCCACACCAAACAACTGGTAGGGATTGAGTTCATACGGGAAAGCCTGAAACGGTATACGTGCAGGAATAAACGGATTGGCTACGAACCGTAGTATCTCGTTGCCAGATATCCATATGTTTACTTGAACGGCATCGCCTTGTTGAATTTCTTTCGGAGCTTCGATACCAAGCTCTTCAGCGAACTTAGCATCCATTGCACCCCAATATTCAAATACTTCAAAACGGCGTCCTTGATAGTTAGGATCATCGTCATTAGCATAGAGAGTGCTTTCATAATATTTTTCTTCATAGTTAGGTCCACCTTGTAAAACATTTTCTATTGCTTCTTCGTTAAAGAAGGGGCGATTACCTAGATCACGTATCTGTTCTCTATTCATGCGGTGCCGCTGAATGACGTAATCTGCATCTCCCAAACTTGTAGCACTTGGGTCGGGATAAAAGTCCCAACAACTTACTGCTTCGACGCGAGGCACAACCTTGTTTTCGGGAGAGTACGCACCTTTCTCCCAATTGTGTATTGTCTTGTTGTAATTGAATGGACCTTTTATTATTCCTGTACCAAGCAACGCACACTCGAATATAGCGTGACGTAGTACAGTAACAGCGTTGGTGTCTAGTAGTTGATCCTGTATGCACGTCTCCATGTTACGTGCCGTTTCTGAAGCAGGACTAATTTGTGGTTCTCCTGCGCGAGAGGGGCCAGAAGCCAAATCAACGCCAGAATACTTATTTTCAAGACCCCCTAGTGATGCTGCTGTTGGTCCCTGTGGACCTTGCTGCATCTCTGTAGCTTGTGTGGCACCTGGAAGCAGTTCTCTACCGTCACCTTCAAAACCAAAAAGATCAGTTTGTTCTGGCTGCTCTTCCTCTATCGGAACTTTAGACAAGTAGGCAAACTTATCAATACCTTCTGGTATGGGTGTTGATTCAACAGAAATAGGAAACTTGCTGTTCGCAAATAGAATGTCAATAATTTGACCATACGCAGCAAGAACTTTTGTCTTTGTTATCTTTACAAAAACTTGGCTACGCTCGTTATCACGATACTGCGTAGTAGAATCGTAGATACCACGATAGTTTTTATAGGCTTTTAGCCACCGATCTTCGTCGTTTCTACGTCCTGTCTCTGCATCTGAAAACCGTGCCTTAACAGTGCCAATAATACTGTTAAAGTCTTCACGGTTCTCACCAAGGTCGATTAGCCCTTCTGTCTCTTCGTTGTCTAGAAAAGATTCGTCAGCCATTGCAACTCTCTCTTTTAGCTATAGATGCCTTGCTTGTCAGCAGCCATAATCATGGAGGCTTGACCCATATGCTTGTTACCAGCTTCCGCAGGTGCGTCTTCTGTAAGCTTGCCTACGTTAATTGTAGTTTTAAACTCTAGCGGCTCACGATATAGTGATGCCTCGTTTGCGTCAGACATTTCGCCTTGCTTGCTCATCTGGCCCATGATGTAGCCAGCCTTGTATGCTTCTGGATTACCGTACGGCATTTTACTTTCTCCTTTTTAATTTAAAAAACCTTCGTACTTTCGTTCTAAAGCAGACTTAGTTTGAACTGCTTCTCTTCGCCTTGTTTCGATATTGGCAAAACCTTTTTTAGAATCTGTTATAGTTGCTTCAGCCTCTGCTGGAGATTGAGACGTTGGTATTAACATAGCTCTTCGTTCTCTTGCTTCTTGTAATGCTGCCTCTCTAGAACGATATGCTTGATCTTGAGATATTCTACTTTCTATTTCTCTTTTAGTTGTTGCTTCTGGAATATTAGCTACACCTGTTTTTAAATCTCCAGGTTTTCCTGATTGAAGAACTTCTAGCAGTTGATCTTCAGAAGCACCTTCTAAAGCTGTTTCTGGATTTGCTGGTGTACTAGGAATAAGAGCTTCAATACTAGCATCTACAGCTATTTGCCCTGCCTTTGCTTTTGGTCCTAGCAACATTGCTGTAAGACCTGCTATGCCCAGTTTTCCTACTTTTCGTGCAGATGCTGCCACACCTGATCTAAGTTTTTGTTTTTTTATTGCTTTTAATCCATCTAAACCAGACAATAGGCGGCGTTCATATTCTTCAGGATCAGTATCGCGTAGTTTCTGAATTTCGTCTATTTCATCTTGCGTAAATACACCTTCTTTTAATTCTCTACTAAAAGAGTAAGGTGTTACAGGACGCTCTGGTTCGCCTAAAACTTCTTTTGTTTGTTCATCTACAGAGGGTCGCCCCTCTTGTTTTACCTGTTCTAATTCTTGTTGAAGTGCGTTTAGTTCACGCCGTTTCTCGATTTGTCTTTTAGTTGATTCTGTTTGTTTGTCTAAATCTTGTTCATCTTGTTGTGTAACTGCTGTTTCCTGTTGTACCTTTACTTGCGCTTGTGCTGCAGTTTCAGGAATATCTACATCATCAAACACCAATGCAGAGTTTTCAGCCGCTTGTGGAAACCTGAAAGTAGTTAAAGCTGCTTTCGGTCCTGCTTTATTTGTTTGTTTAGAAAAGATACTAAAGAATCTATCAGCAGCTTGTGATTCACGACTTGGACCTTCATCTGCAAACTTTACCTGATAGTGTTCAATACCTGTTGATCCACCAACAGTATGTCCTAACAATCTATCAGCAGTTTCTGTATCAAATTCTTTTTGTACAACTGTAAAGAAACCTTTTCTTAGCATTTTAAATTGAAAGGGAACTTCTTTACCTGACGCTTCCTCTCTTATTTTTAAACCTGCTTCCTCAAAAGCCTCTCTTATTTTCGGAACAATGTGTTTTGATTTTAAACCACTTAATTTTCTAGAAAAAAGTTTATCCCTAGTAACATCTTCTTTTAAAGCATCCTCTCTTAGTTCATTTAAAACCTGAAAAGCACTTTCTCCAAGCTGATAGCTTGTTACCTGCCCTTTGTTAAAAATTTGTACTGTTTTAGTTTCAGGATTTAATCTGTAAGATACAATGTCTTTTGTTACTTCTTCTCTGCCTAAATCAATTCTTTGAAAATCTTCGTCTCGTATTCCTGTTAAAAGTTTTAATACGGCAAAACCCCGTGCTTCTTTATCCTCTATTTTTGAGATACCTACTTCTACAGCTTTTGCAAAAGATTCAAATTTAGGATAGACTAATGTTGCTCCTGGCGCACGTATATACTTTTGAAAGTTAAAGGCATCTTGAGAACCTAAATTAATTTTCTCATATTCAGTAACAGCATTTGCAGTTCCAGGGCTTTTGCCTAGATTTATAATTGATTTTAAGTATGTGCCAATAACTGCTCTTTTTCTAGGAGGAAAACCAGCCTCCTTCATTATTTGAACTATTGGCCCTATTCTTGAATTACCTTTTTCATCAATAGCGTTAATCGTCTCATCTACAGGGCTATCAAGAACCTGATCAGTAAATCCTATTTTTTGTAAATCTTTAAAAGCTCCTACCAGACCAGCTTGTGCTTTTTTTATATCAGTTGCAGAGGTGTCTCCCCTCTCCATAGCTTTTTGTCTTATTCTTTCTAGATTAGCTTCGTATGCTTGTCTGATAGTTTTAGGTTCTTGAGCTTCAGCACCATCATGTAACATCAGCACTTCTAATGAAGTGTTATCTTTTGTTGTTACTACTGCTCCAGCGGAAGCGGGTATTTTTTTATCAGCCATCAGTAACCAAATACACTATCTGCGGGTTGAAACGAATCTTTCTTAATCTGATTAAATATGCTGTTCTGTGGTAAGCCTGTAGGCCGTGTCATGCACATATATCTCAGAGCATCGTAAGCGTGGTCATCTGCCTTCGTATCTACATCTTCACTGTTAGTTTTAGACAAGGGTATAGTAGGTAGAGTCCGTATGAGGTTGGTACACGTTGAGAATATCTTTAGTTTTGGTTCGTCTGTTCTCTCGTCTACTGCTAACCGTCGATGTAGTTCTATCTTTCCTGGTATTCTATTCTTATCTGCTGGAATCCAGCGTGTTCCGTTACGTATCATAGTCTCAGCTATGCTTGGCCCTGTGCCGTGCTTTGACCAACAAGCACCATCTAACACAGAAATCTGCATGAGGGGATCATGTTCCTCTAATGCGTTAACTATCCGTGCCAATGTCTCTCCTGTGTAGCCTTTGTCGTACAGTTCTCTGTAAATCCAAATGTTTCCATCCCAATCTACAGCGCCCCAAAGTACGCAACTAGGGCTGCTATAACCATAGTCGGCTGCTCGTAATCTAGGCCAGTTATATGGAACCTCAAACGGTTCAACAACATGTTTTGACCTGTCAAACTCTGAGAAAGCAGCCCCATCCGCAACATCCCAGTCTCCTTCTAGCAGTCTTCTACGCTCTACTTCAGGAAGAGACAGCAACATTGCCTCGTATTCGCCGCTCTCCATCAAAAACGGGTTATCTGTTAGTCTCGCAGGTATAAACCGTCTCTGATATAGTGGTTGATCTGCATTTATCGGGTGATTTGGCCCGTAACGTAGAATATTACCACTATCTATGTCTGTAGCCCAGAATGAGTCATTGGGAACCGCTGGGTCTACGAACATTTTCTTTAACCACCACCCGCCTACACCTCCAGGGTTGGCAGAAGCTCTCATATACGTCTGTATCTCTGGGTCTGTGGTACGTAAACGAGAGCGAAGGTAGTTCCAAACATATGGTGTAGGGTATTGACCCAGTTCATCTACACCAATCCACGTAAAACTCTGTCCTTGGTAGCGTGTAACGTCATTATCCTTGTCAACATAACTAAAAAGAGCCGTAGCACCGCTAGGAAAGGACCATGTATTCTTGGATTCTCTGAAAACTGCTCCTGGAAACGCCTTTGGATACAGTTTTCTTGATTGATCTATTAATTCTGTTAGCTCTGCCAGTGTCCGTCTTAGTAATAACGCTCTGTGATTGCCGTTTGAGGCGTAACGTAAGAGGTCTACCAACATTGCAAACGACTTACCGCCACCTGCAGCCCCACCATATAGCACTTCTTTCTCTGGTGCGGCTAGAAAGTCAACTTGTGGCCCTACGTTGGGCCTAAAAACAACCTCTGTGTTCTCCTGAATTGACTCTCGTATGTCTTTGGGCAGTGATTCTATAAATTCTTGTGTTGTTGCTCCACCAGAACTAGCTATTTTCTGCCCATTTACCTGCTTAGTCTTGGTTTGTTGTAGTTTTGCTACCTTTTTCTCTAGGGTTTCTTGCTGTTTCTTGGCATCTCGTAGCTTACGCTGTACTTCCTGTTTCTTTTTGCGTACACGAGATACGTTATAACGGCCCTTTTCTCCTGGCTTTAGCTTGGGTCTTGCCATTATTTCTTATTTTAAGTTAGCCTTGGGCTTTCTTGGCTTGTTAGCATACGGTTTTGCATTGTAATTAGTGCCAAATCCTCTTGCCTTAGCAGCCCTCTTGCCATGTTCATGTACCAAAGCTTGATCTGATTTATATTTTTTCCACGCTCTTTCTTTAGCTATAGCGGCCCCCGCGTATGCCCTATCTTTAAGATAGTCGGTATCGGCACCACTATCTTCTGCATCTTCTAATGCTTCATCTCGTTTAACATCTGCTTTGACCAACGCCATATGATACTTATCTGTTACTTTACGACGTAAGTAGTCTGAATTAGACATTTCTATTTTCCTTTCTTACTCTCTAGTCATCCATAAACTTTGCTTTACGTACACCGCCGCCACGAGCATAATTTTTTATGTAGCCGCCGTCTTTCCTTCCATATCGGTCTTCATCAGACATTGCACGACCCTCTAAATCTTCATCAGACATTGCACGACCGCCTCTTGCATCTTCATCAGAGATTGCACGACCGCCTGAAATAACCCTTTCTCGTGTAGCTTCATACGCTTTTTTTAGATCATTTCCAGAAAGAGACGCCGCTGTATTCATACCAATACCGCCCTCTTCGACAAGGTACGTACGCATCATGCTTTCATCTTCTTTGGATATTACACGACCACCAGAATTTTTGTTTGCCATTACTCTGCTTCCTGTTCGATTATAATTTCTTTGGGTTTGTCCTTAGAAGGCAGCATGACAATACCATGCATGATTTGTCCTTCTACTTCTACTTGTTGTTTCTTGCCAAGGCCAACTCTGTCGAGAACGGACTCTGCAGTTTTAAGGCGCATGTCCATCTGGTTTAACGGAACGGTGCCGTCTGCGTCTAGTCCCTCTATAATACGGTTAGCAGCCTTGACAGAGTTTGTTGCAAGCATACTACGGGTACGCTCTATGATCTCGTCACGTAACGATCTTGTTAACCAGGATCTGGATTGTTCTTTGTATCCCGCAGCAGCAACGGCGTTCTTGACATGACCACCGTTAGATAATAACTCGTCAAGAAACTTTTCCTGTTTGTTTGTTAACTTTCGTTTTGTTGTAGCTGGCAAGCTCATGTCTAAGTTTTTTTATCTTTTGCTGTTGTCTTGTGTCGTGTTTAAATCTAGGAGCGTGTATATCTTTTGTTATATCGTATAGTGCTTGCTCTAACTTTTGCCACAGACAGAAACGAAATCTCCCTGTTTGTCTTATAAGTTAACACCTATATGTTATTACGATAGAATCTGCGCGAACAGCAATGTACGTCTTTATGTGTCACTGGAGTTTCGTCTTACGAATTGCGATCTCAACAATAACAAAAAAAGAAAAACTACACCGCCGTCCGCGCAAAACACTAAAATGTTAGTGGAAAATACTTCCTATGTTTAGCACAATAAAATATAAATAATTATACTCGGTTAGATATGAATTTTTCCACCATACATTACATTATAGTGCTGTATACGGTTTTGTCAAGAAAAAAATGCTTGACAGATTGCTCTAGAGCGTTATAATGGTGGTAACACCTTTGGGCGGTGTAATACTATATACATAGTACTATGTTGTTATTGTCAACAAATAGGTTAACAAAGGTTAATATCGCTAAAAAAAATAAAAAATATAGCGGCAGTGTATATAAGTATACGGGGGGGTGTAGTGGCCCATGTGCGCCCGTGTACCAAGAATACCGCGCATCTTCTCGCAGATGACATTACATTCTGCATAGCTGTGTAAGGAGCGACTAAGAACATTCAAGATGGTGTAGTCTAGTAGTTCGCCCGTCACATACGCGTATTATGATCTCTTGCTGACAAAAATAGTTTCAGAATTGACCTGTCGAGGGCAGGGGGGCGGTCCATTTGCAACTGCACAAATAACCATACTCCCCTGTCCATTCAATCATTTAGCGGGTTATTGCTACCAGTTCACGCACATCCAAAAAAGAACCCCACAGCGTGAACCGTGGGGTCAAGTTTCAGGGAGGTATTCGGTGGAGTTAGATTGTCAGTATTACGTTATTAATTGAGAAGAGGATGATAATGACCACCCCTGCCAGACACAGAGTAATCAGTGAATAAAATAGTTTATTCTGCATCGAAGGCGATTTCATTGAACAGTTGTTTAGCTTCTTTCGCATCCTTGATAGCTTCAAGCTCCAGAGCGTTGGCGTCCTGCTGATCAAGCGTACCTTGGAGCGATTCCTTTAAGTCGTCTAGCATATAGTCGTGGACTACATCAGTTACTTGTTCCTCTTTATACCGCACTCCAATCACTGTAAGCTTGATCTGATCACCTACTAGGCATTCAGGGTCAAGGTCTGGCGCGGCTTTGTACAGGAAGTTATGCCACTCCTCCAACTCGGAAAAGTCAGAACTGGTTACGGTCAAGAAACGGCCAGCTTGTTTATCGGTATCTTCAACCATTTCATTGGCGCAATATAATCTGTTGGTTTCCATTATGCCACCTCGTCTATAACAAGGTTGGCAGTATTGAGTTGTTCGACCACTTCAGCCTTTTGAGTGTAGATTGTCAATTGATTAATTTCATTTTTGGAGTCGAGGATGTGAAAAGCGATAGTGTATGAGTCACCGTCTCCCCAGCCTCCCGTGTATTTGTGAACGTGTTTAACTGAAACGTCCACCACATTGTGAAAATCAACGTTGGTCATAATAATATACCTCAAAAATTGTTAAAAGTTAGGGCGGGTTTTTACGCCCGCCCCTATTGTTTACGCGAATAAGACAAACAATGCAACCAATATAACAGCTACAATGCCAAGCTTGTAAATGCCAAGCACCAGTTCATAGATCACGCTGCTACCAGTTCCTTGGCTTTTTCCAATGCAATGGTTTTAGTATCTCTACCCATGCCACCATAAAAAGCTTTTTCAAGCCGATGGTCTGCACCATGATCACGGACTGGCTTGTGATCAGTCATGTAGGTTACGGTATTAAATGCGCCCCAGAGCGTTCCTTTGGCGCTGTCCATATCCCAACCATAGTTGACCGCCGCGCTCGGTGCCTCGATCAGTTCAGGGTCTACGTCGATCTCTTCCAAGCTTTTACCTGCCATCAATGCCTCGACCTGCTCTTGCAGTTTGGCGATGGTGGCGTCTTTGGTTTCTTTCCGCTTGGTTGCCGCTGGATTAAACTCCTGGCCACGGAAGTACGCCATTGCTTTTCTAACACCTTCGGAATGGATCACCTTGCCGCTGTCGTCGGTGCGTTCCTTGCCACCAAAAACAGAACGGAAGAAATCAATTTCCTCTTCTCCTGTTAGAACCTTCTGAGCCATTGCCTTGGCCAGTTCCTCAAACTCTCCGAAGTTTTGAGAGCTAACACCAAGAGCCACCTTCATTGCCTCGGCATCAAATACGGCTCGATGGTTGTGGGTAACAATGTCATCCGCTCCTGACATAGCCAGCCGCATGGTGTTAGCACAAACAACACGGACTGGCGTGTTCAATGCGCTATTGCTGTTCTTGCCAGTGTGTGAGATTGTAAACAGCAGATTGTTTACCACCTCGTCATCATCTCCCAAGGTGAACCCTTCCTTGGTTGTGGCCATGCACCACACTTTGCGGCCACCAAACAAGCTTCCCGCCGTGTGCAAATACATTGAACCATCATCAATGAACTCTTGGAAGAAATCGAACAGTTCGTTGTTCTGGACTGGCTTGTAGTCCCCAGCAACATATTCTCCCAATATTGCGCCATCAGATAGCCGCTCAATGAAATGGCTATTCTCGATTGGTTCGCTGGGATGGTGTTCATGGCTGGGCGGATAGTGGTTCTGGGTCAGTTGCACTTCCCAATCGCAACCCGCTGCGGCCATCATTTCTTCAGGGGTCATCTCATTACTGACAGGATTCCCAAGACCGTGCCAAGGTACTTCATTGGCGAAGGCCATCGTTTCAACTTCGTGTGACATATTTTCTTTCCTTTCATATGTCGATCTCGGCATGATTGCCAGCAACCAATTTAATGGCTGGGGAAACCTTGTCAATAAATATTATTAAAATATTACGTTCTTGGCTTTTCGTCTTGTGTTGTAGGATTGGCTTATTGTGTTGTAGTGAGGGCGATAGCGAAACGAAGGTCTGGCGGCGACGGAGCGAGACACCGACTGCAACGCATTGCTAGATTTCTTCTAACTGTTTGTTGCTGGTGCCACGCCCCGCCCCATAAAAGAGTAAAAGGCTGACAATTTTGTAATGGGCTGACAATTTTATTTTGTAATGGGCTGACAATTTTGTAACCCACCTTCAATAATTTCCCAAGAAAATTCATATGCGGCATCCCAATTTGACCAGCCCTCATGATCACAGAAATTGTCAGCCATAAGTTTAGCCTGATGATTTTGTGAAGGTTCTAGATCTAAATCTAAATATAATTGTATCATGTCTTTAATCTAGCTCCCTATCAATCCAGCGTCTGGCTTCTTCCAGCGCATCTTGTAATGAATTAAAATCATGCCACCGATTTATAACCTCAATATGTTGTTGAGGCCTTGCCTTGTCACGTATTACGGCAACCTCTCTAATTCTCTCGAAGTGGCAAATAGAAACAGTCATTCCTCTGTACATACTGTGTATTATATTACTGCTATGTTCCATTGTTAGATTCCTTAATAACTGTAGATACCTACAAACGGATCAAAAACTACAACAGTGTTTGTTTTATAAACGTATTGTTTGTCCTCTTGCGCTGCCTTCTCAGTTTTATGAAATGTAACAGTACCGTCACTGTGTTGTACCTTCCATTTGTTTTTACCAACTTTAGATATTAGTCGTATAGCTTGTTTCTGCATCATTCTCTCCTTTTAACAAACCTGTACAAAATATCTTGTTCTAATTTTTTTTCTTTAATATTGATAAATAGTCAGCTTCAATACGATATTTTATACCATGTGTTTTTTCTGCTTCTCTCGAATAGTTTAGAGCTTCAGTCTTGTCCCTGAACCATTTCTCTGTAAGCCATTCCCCATCGCAATAGAACTGAACAGCCCAAGAATTATTTTTAACATTCTTATCTTTCATCACTCTTTCCTCCTAGCTTTCTTTTTCCTAAACCTCTTGCTCTTTGTAACAAATCAATTACACTCGCATATAGCCCTGTGTGTTCGGTGTAGCCTTTACCATTACAATCTAAGCACTCGAAACCTTCTGTTACATTATCATCAGGTCCGTCTGCAATGAGATAAGCTACTAGGCCATCCTCACAGTTACCACATCTCAATTGAATAGTCCACTTCATGTGAAGGCTACCATTACCTTGTCATTCTCTTTGAAGCAATTTCTACCAAACCTATTGCGGCAGTAGTCGATTGCTTCCGATTTCTTGGAACACACTGTTACAGGAACCCACCGTTTGTGTAGGGCATAAGGGGGTATCCTCTCATCCCCAGTTTCTGGAACATAGACATTATCGCCAGCTTTCCAACAGTACATACGCTCCCACACAATAAACTGTTGATCATACTTACGTTGTTGTATGTCAATATGTATCTGTTCTTCTCCAATCTTATCTTCAAGCACTGTACTTTCCTTTCCTTGGTAGTACGTATTTAGAGAGTTCTTCCTTGAGACGTAAGGACTCAGTAGCTTCATCATAGGATCTCTTAGCTACTAATCTTACAGCCTTCTGTAGTAACGGCATATCCGAGGTGTCATCTCTATAAACACGCTTGAAATCTTCCCAAGACAACGGCTTGATATTGGCGTCTTCCATTACACTTACGTGTTCGTTCCAAAGACGTTTTCTTCTAACACCTTGTCTTAGTTTCTCTGCTTGCTCAAGCATCTACAATCCTTCCGAGTTTATTTTCAGCGTACAACCCAATAACTCTAGAAACTAACACATCCACATTGCAAGTGTCGCAACACTTACCTTCTGATGCAAGAGGCCAAGGATTGTTACCGTAACCCTCAAACGCATTATAACATATTACGCAAACATCTTCTGTTATAAATAATTCTTGATTTGCCTCTGATAGGTGAAACTCAGGCCACCACTCAGGAATATTTCTTTTAGTCCAGCAAGCAAGTTCTTTCTTATCTCCAATGTAGTATCTACGGTACGCATCAACGACATCTGGGAACTTAACATCACTAGTAAACCTGTTTTTGTATTTGTCAGGCATACACATTGGAGGAACAGTGCGTCCTGTCTCTGTACCAAGATAAATATTCTCAGGTATCTTTCTCAAGACATCTAACATGCCTTGTGATTGCGTCTTATGAACCTTATTATATCGGTGCGTGTACTCGTTGCAAAGTGCTTGTAACAAACGATATGTCCAAGCATAGTTAAATTGATTTTCACGAACCCATTTTGTCATGGGGTGGTTGGCGTAGGCTGTCCTGTAAATCCCCATTGCATCTGCTGCAACATCACCATCTAATATTCTGTGAGCGGTACACAACATTTGTGTTGTTTCAAGAACCATCTTTACCACGTGCTTGTCGCAGTGATACACCGCTGCAAGTTCTGGTTTGGTCGAAAGAAAAAAGATATTCATAACATTGTTTCCTTTACATTGTTACATTGTAAGAATAGCTAAACTAACCAACTCGATTATGCACACTATAAATACCCTGTCAAGCACTTTTATTACAGCGTTACATTGCTATTTCTTATCTTCTTTCGTTACAATACGTTGTAAAATGTCGTTTAATCTTTTAATTCTTATGTAAGCATCTTGCAAGTCACTCTGAAGATTGTAAACGTTATCACGCAAGACACGCAACTCATCGTAGTCGGATTGGCTGACAATTTTCTTTTCAGGACTGACAATTTGTTTTTTAGGGCTGACAAAATTCTTTATAAGTCTGACAATTTTCTTTATAAGATAAACCCACCATCTTGGGCAAAAGATATGCCTGACAATCTTCTTTATAAACCTGACAAAATTCTTTATGCGCCTGACAAATTTATTTATAACTCTGACAATTTTCATAGCATATCCTTTACGAAGGGGTATAAGTCTATCATTAACTCCATTACATGCACAATAAAACTAATTATTGTTAACAACAATATTGTTTGTATCATAACTAATGTATCACATCATCTTCATCAGGCTCTAACAACTTAATTTGATTTTCTAAACAATTCTGTAATGTTGCAACGATAAACTCAGTAGAATGCAATCCACTACCATAGGTGGTTTCTATCTTATGAAATACAGCGTGTAAAGCACCGCTTAATAACAGGACAATGTTTTCACCTTTTTCATCAGTTACAAGATCATCCAGAAGTTGATCTACAACTTTATAACCTATATCCATAGTTCTATGTTTATCGTCATCAATCATATTGTTCAACCAAACTAATTACGTTACCACGTATTTCTATTTTTATTTTACTTGTAACAACATGTTTTATAATATCTTCTATGCTTTCATACTTTAACACATCATTAGCAGATGTTTGATTAAAATCAGAAAGATATGTGTCTAATGTAAAACACTCTAAAGATTTAATTTTATGTTCTAACGAAGTTACCTTACCACTTAAAATTTCAATATCAACGTCATCACTCACAGGGTTCACCAGTGGTAACGGGACCAACCGTTCCATCCTTACTGACTTGTTTAAAATAAAATTTAGATCCTAATGGTAGATCACCAGCATATAAACTAGTAGCATATTCACCTGTAGAACTAGGATTCTGCACTACTTTATGGCATCCTACCCATGCGTATTCAGCAGGACCATTGTTAGCAGCTATCTGACCAAGAGAGCAAGCAGCTAGAGTAACAACCATTAAGAATAAACCTAGCGTACTCTGTAATCCATTAGCCGTTTTCTTTAACGAACGGTAGATAACTTTATCCACAGTTCTATCAATATAACTGCTAATGTGCATCTCTGGTTCTTTCATAAGATTAAGAACCATACCACGACATTTCACCCACTGCAACGTTTCAATGTTAATATTGCGATATTGTTTTGTAGCAGGTTCCCATCCAACAATGTACTTGTCTGGATCAGCAGTTTGTGGCCCACCGCTTGAGTGTTTTTTAACGCCAAGCCGACAGGTCATGATTCGATCTGTTCCGTCCTTTTTGACGAATTTAACGGTAAAGAATTGGCCACCTACAAGCTCCCTAAACCTTTGAATAAACACGATTTTTTCCTTTCCTTTAAAAAATTGTTGACATCCATTTCAAAGGACTTTAATGTAACGATAAATTATTGTCAAGGAAAAATAAAAAAAAATAAAAGTTTTACCAGTTATACCTCCTCCAAGGTTCTATGTACGATGACAACATATATTCTAGATATAGAAACAGATAACTTAGTGGCATCTAAGATATGGTGCGTTGTAATAAAAGAATTAAAAGTAAATAACACACAAGTTATTACTAATAAAGATACTATGCCTTCTTTTAATAAAAATGATATAATAGTAACACATAATGGCATAGAGTTTGATATACCAGTGTTAAATAAATTATGGAACACTGATATAAGAATAAAACAAATACATGATACTTTAGTTATGTCTAGATTATTTAATCCTAATAGAGATAAAGGACATTCACTTAGATCATGGGGTGAACGATTAGCTTGTGATAAAATAGAGTTTGAGGACTTTGATGAACTATCTGATAAGATGATAGAGTATTGCAAAAGAGATGTTGAATTAACAGAAAAAGTTTATTTGCATTTACTAAAAGAAGGTGTTGAATTTTCTGATCAATCAGTAAGATTAGAACATAACATAGCTCATGTTATAAATATACAAAGTAAAAATGGTTTTTATTTAGATGTTGATAAGGCTGGCGATCTTTACAGAGAAACATACACTAAAGCAAAGAGCATAGAGAAAGAAATAAAATTAGAGTTTAAGCCAATACCTAAATTTCTACGTGAGGTTACACCAAAAGTAAAAAAAGATGGTTCGTTATCTCTTGTTGGACTAAGAGACATACCAGAAGCTGATAAGACCGTAGCGGGTACGTTTTCATATTTTAAGTTTGAGCCTTTCAATTTAGCCAGTCCCAAACAAATTATTGCAAGGTTAGATAATTGTGGGTGGTATCCCACTGTGTTTACGCCTAAAGGTTCGCCAAAAATATGTGAAAAGAACCTTGAGACTATATCTGAAAATGCACCAGTGGCTGCTAAGAAGTTAGCAGAGTGGAAGATGTTAGAATCACGTTGGAAAACTGTGGAAAGTTGGTTAGAAGCTTGTGGTTCTGATAATCGTGTGCATGGTAAGGTTATAACAATGGGTGCCGTCACTGGTAGAATGACACACGCTGAACCAAACATGGCTAACGTTGTTTCATCCGATAAACCGTATGGCAGAGAATGTAGAGAATGTTTTACGGTTGAAGATGCTGACAATTTTAGTATGGTCGGTATGGATGCTAAAGGTCTAGAACTTAGAATGTTAGCACATTACATGCGTGATGAGGATTACATAGATGAGGTATTGTACGGTGATCCACACACTGTCAATCAAAAGGCCGCAGGATTGGAAACTAGAGCGCAGAGTAAAACATTTATTTATGCTTTCCTGTATGGTGCAGGTGCAGAGAAACTTGGTAGTGTCGTAGGCGGCACCGCAAGAGACGGAGCAATACTCAAGAGAGATTTTTTAGCTAACATGCCAGCGTTGAGCAGACTTATAACAAGAGTACAGAAAGTTGCTGAGAGGGGAGACATAAGAGGTTTAGACGGCAGACGCATACTAATACGCCACCAACATGCAGCATTGAATACATTGTTGCAGGGAGCGGGTGCGATAGTGTGTAAGCAGTGGTCTATCTGTATGCACAAGTACATTAAACAAAATAAATTAAACGCAAGGCTTGTCAATACTATACATGATGAGTTACAATACGAGGTACACAAGGATGATGTGCAAGCTATGATGGATGGTTCTGACGAAACTATTCGACAAGCTGGCAAGCTTTTAAGTGTAAGATTGACACTCAATGCAGATTCAAAGGTAGGTAAAACATGGGCCGACACTCACTAGAACTGAATGCTGGACTTAGAGCAGAGATTTATTTTTCTGAAATTGCAAGTAAAAGAGGTTATCAAGTTTTAAATGCACCAAAAGATGTTAACATAAACCAGCATATTGACTTGTATTTAGTACATGACGAAGACGTTATAGCTGTAGATGTTAAGGCTCGTAAGAAGCTATCGAGAAAAGATGACAACTACAGTGATGATCTTACATGGATAGAATTTAAAAATGTAAGAGGTAATGACGGCTGGTTGTATGGTAAGGCTGACAAAATTGTTTTTGAGCGAGAGAAAGATTTTGTGTTAGTAAATAGGCTACCACTACAAAATTTTTGTGAACAAACAGTAAGTGAAGTATTCGTTGATGAAAGTAAAGAAGCTATATATAAAAGATACCAAAGACCAAGTAGAAAAGATGTTATTAGTTTAGTTAGACTTGACGATATACTTCACGAACTATACACGACTGAAGACATAAATATTTGGAAAAAGGTCGTTGACTAACACGCAAAGGTGTGTATAATGGATATATCTTAACTCTCATCGCAAAGGAGATTATCATGATAGTGAGAGGAATAGCAGAGTGGGCATCGGTATTCGAGCCTAACAATCTTAGTGGAAAATATCAGGTTGATATCTGTCAGCTTGATAAGACTGCAATTAAAGACCTTAAATCTGTGGGCATCGACGTAAAGAAAGGCGAAGGTGATAAAGCAGGTAAAGGTGCTTACATTACTGCAAAGTCTAGTAAGTACGCGCCTAAAGTATGGGACCGTAAGAAAAATGAGATGCACGGTCATGAGCTAATCGGAAACGGTTCTGAGATAAAAGCTTCTATTAAACCATATGAATGGTCCTTTAAAGGTAAGTCTGGTATAAGCCCAGGACTTAACAGTCTTATGGTATTATCTTTAGTTCCTTATGATAACGATGATGAACTAGAAGTCGAAGACGATGACGAAGTACCTTTCGATACAGGGGAGGATGATGACGACTTGGAATAGTATGTAGAGTCGCTTTCTAATGGTAGGCAGGGACAACTTTAGGTGGTTGTCGATATCAGAGCGAGGGGTGGGGCTGCTGATAAATTTATTAGGATATAAAATCTATGAATAGTACAAAGATTTATCGTATACACTGGTTAGATGCTTGGTGTCAAAGTTCAGGCTGGGAAGAACCTCCTAAACAGGACGGAGTATTGTGTCAGACTGTTGGGTTCGTAGTGGATGAAACGAGAGAAATGTTAACAGTTGCCGCAAGCTATGACGGTGCAAAGTACTATCAGCAAATGATGTCTATTCCTAAAGTAACAATTAAATCTAAGAAATTACTGAAATAATATGGCTAAAATACAAACAATCATACCAGATATTCACCAACTGCTTGAGAATGGAAAGCAAGGTTTTAGTGAAAGAAACTTGCAAGATTTCTTTAAGGCATTGCGAGGAGACATTGAAACGTTTCTATCACCAGAAGATAAAGATAGAAGAGGTATGCTTAGAATGTCTTCTATCGGTAAGAACTCTAGAAAACTTTGGTATGAGTTTAGAGATAAGAAGCCATCTAAACTAGACGGCCAGACAAAATTAAAGTTGTTCTTTGGTAATCTAGTAGAAGCCTTTCTGTTGTTTCTGGCAGAGGAAGCTGGTCACAAAGTTACAGAGAGACAGAAAGAGGTTGTAATAGAAGGTGTCAAGGGACACATAGATGCGAAGATAGATGGCGTTGTAGTGGACGTTAAATCTGCATCAGACTTTGGTTTTAAAAAATTCAAGTATGACGATCTACGGAACGATGACCCTTTTGGTTACATCGGTCAGATAAGTGGTTATGCACAAGCAGAGGGAGATGACGTAGCTTACTTTCTTGCATACAATAAGAACAATGCTGAGATGGCTCTGGTAGAAGTGGATGAATTAAACATGCTGGATGCCAGTGAGCGTATCATTGAGCTAAAGAAGATAATGAAACAGGACGCTGTGCCTGATAAGTGTTATCCTGATAAGCTTGACGGTAAACAAGGCAACAAGATTTTAGATAAGAACTGCACGTACTGTGACTATAAATATGAATGTTGGCAAGATGCCAATGATGGTAACGGACTTAGAGTATTTCAATATGCTAGTGGCTTAACCTATTTTACTCACATAGAGAGGGAACCAAAAGTAGAAGAAGTATTGTAGTGGGACAAAGAAAGGAAAAAAATATAGCATGGTATGTCAAATGGGTTTCATCCATAATACTCATGGTTGGAATGATATTTACTGCACAAAATATATTTCCTTATAATCTTTATTTACATACAGCAGGGACACTAGGATGGATATACGTTTCTATTGTGTGGAATGATCGAGCATTGATTGTTGTTAACAGTGTCGCACTGTCTATTTTTGTCAACGGAATACTGGTAACGGTGATAGATAGATGAATTATCGGAAAACGCATCAGCCTTGTCCTAAATGTAGCAGCAGTGATGCGTTGGCAATAAACGAGGATGGTAGCACATACTGTTTTGCGTGTGACAGACATACAAAGCCTGAAGATGAGCTAATAGAGGAACCTATGACAAATACGCCAATGAATGCTAAGTACCTTTCCTCTGGTAAGACATTACCAATAACGGACAGAAACATTACCAAAGATACTTGTAAGGCTTACGGTGTTACATTAGAAGGTACACAGCAATATTACCCATTCTTTAATGAAGACGGTGATTGGATTGCTAATAAGATACGTGGTAAGTCATATAACGGTGATAAAACATTCCAGACTACAGGTGATTGGAAACAAGCTACGTTGTTCGGACAAAATAAGTTTCCAGCAAGAGGTAAGTATGTAACGTTATGCGAAGGTGAGCTTGATGCGTTATCGGCTTATCAGATGATGGGTTCGACATGGCCTGTGTTATCTATACGAAACGGAGCTTCTGGAGTTGTAAACGATATTGAGAAATCCTTTGAGTATCTTATGTCGTATGACAACATTATTATATGTTTTGACAATGACAAACCTGGAAAGAAAGCTGCCAAGAAAGCTGCGGAGTTGTTGTCACCCAAGGCTAAGATTGTACGGCTTAATAGGAAAGATCCTAACGAGTATCTTGTAGCAAATGACACAGATGAGTTTGTCAAGGCGTGGTGGAATGCCGACAGCTACACGCCTGATGGCATCATCGCAGGTACACAGTTATGGGACACGCTCAAGGA